>Ga0265797_10000349_pt1 | contig 84343 bp, 70 predicted proteins | sample P2T30metagenome_FD_192433 | JGI IMG/M metagenome (GOLD analysis project Ga0265797, IMG submission 192433) | Plant litter microbial communities from East Loma Ridge, Irvine, California - P2 T30 | ecosystem: Environmental > Terrestrial > Plant litter > Unclassified | place: USA: California... | reverse complement strand
TAGTGACGCATCTCGGATTCTAAGAGCTAGGGGTAGTCTGCGTACCCCTAAGGCTCTCAATGTACGTCAGATTGTCGGCCTCGTTCAAAATGATAGAGATATACCGAGTTCAGCTCGAGACCTTATCCGGGACTTAGTTAACTTCGCCGAAGATCGAGATACCGACACGATCTTAGCTCAGAGGGAGCTACGTGAGAAGGATAAGCTACTTAATACGCGTAAGACGCATAAGACAGGCAAAAGAGTAGCTTTAAAGGGCAAATACCTTCTTACAAAAGAGGATATTCTTAAGGTTGTTTAGGATCTTAAAGAGAGAACTAAGAAGAAAAAGACAAAAAAAGAAGGAAAAAAGATAAAGTATATATTAATTTCTTTAGAGAAAGAAGAGGATGAATCAGTTGATAAGTTAGCTTAGTTAGTTAGTTGATCACAGCGTTAGGAAGTTAGTAGATTAAGCTCAAAAAATTGAAATAAAAAAAGTGTATCATATCTCCTACTGTATCACTTCCTCTATAGTTATGTTATTAATTAAGAGTAGAATCCTTTTTCTGTTAGTTTAGTATATATTAGAGATAAAACAATAGTTTAACTACTCTAAAGTAAGGAAGTTAGAAGTCTAGCTACTATTTAATGTTATGTGAAGCTAATTAGAAGATATATTAGTAGGTAACTAGCTTAAATTTGTGTTTTTAGCCTTAAAGATAAGGAATAGTAGTAGGGTGTAACAGAGGTTGAATACTGCTAGGTTTATGTTAGGTCAAACTAAGGTTGGTTTAGGCAAGAGAAGAAGGAGTTAGCATAATGAATATAGTTTGTTGTAATCACTAACTTCGATATATAAGTTAAGCACAAGGCTCCTATAAAAGATAGAAACCTAACTATCCTATATACAGAGGAGACTTGTTCTTACTAACCTAATACTACTATCGTTTAGTCTAACTGATCTATAGGATCAGACTGATCCAAATCCTAGATCAGTTAAGTAATACCTTAGGTATTGCTCTTACTTAGTCCTAGACTATATATATGTCTGTTTGCTTAGAGCCAGATATAGATCCTGTACTTCTAGTACTATCTGATCTCTAGATATTATCATATAGGGTTACTCTAAAGATACTGATATACTTAATTAAAGGAATCTACTTCTAATATCCTAGGATCTTCTTAAATTTGTAGAGTTCTTTATATGTTACTTAACTAATAATTACTTTATTGTTTCTAGTTGATCCTAGGCTAAAGCCTAATTCATCTATATTATAAATTATATTAGTAGAATAGTGATTTTTAAGAAAAAGTAAATTTAGTTGTTTAAAGTAGTAACTAACAACTAAATAGGATATTCTATTAATTCAGAAGATATCGATTATTCGAGAGTATACTATAGAGAGTTTAGGGTGTTAGTTTTAGAACCTATCTAGCTATCATTAACTAATAGGAGATAGAAGTATTAAAGAAAGATATAGAGAGTATTAATCTAGTCAAATTTCCTTAGCTAATTCTAATATTAAAGGAAGAGAGCTAGGAAAGCTACCTTTCAATAGTTAACTAACCTACTTAATAAGAGTTGATTCTTTAGTTAATATTAGTAATTATTAATTTTTATAGTCTTCAAAAGTTAATTTATAAGAATGAAGTCAATTTTAGAGGATCGAGTAGGAAATATTAAATATGTTACTATATGTCTAAATCGAGTTATATTCCCCTATACAGTAGCTAGTTATAGCTATTATAAGATCCTCTTTCATATAGGAAGACATAAGAAAGAAAGAAGAAATTATTTCAATAAAATTTTTATGTTTTATGTAAGGTAGGATAGAATTTGACCTGAACTCCCTACTGACCTGTAACTCCTACCATGATGTTATATATATATATATTTTAAAAAATCTAAGAATTATAATTATATCTGAGAGAGATATAAGTATCTATAGACTTGAAAAAAAACATACCTAGTTGTACTAATAAAGAGACTAAAGAGGTGAGTGCATATCAAGTCAAAGCTTAGCAATTAATATCTAATCTTTGGATCGTTGTAATAGCACGGCAGCTGCGCTAGTCTTGGTTGGTCTATGGCAGGCTCAGTGCAATTGGCCGCTTAGCCGATGTTTCAGCCGCACGACAAGCATCTCGCCATACTTCTGTGCTTGTTGTCTGCTCTTCACATCTCCGGCATGATAGCGTGATACCACATTCCGGAGTTGCTTGAATGAGTCTGAGACGCAGCTTTGTATGACAAAATAATGGAAAGGCCCATCGCTATTGCTGCTGCAACGGCAGCCTCCACAACTCGCCTCACCGAATCACCTGGCGAGCTCATGTCGTACACTTGCCTGACCTGCACGCGAAGAAAGGTCAAATGCGACAAGCTGAGTCCTGCTTGCTCAACATGTCTTAAAAGCAAGTTAAAATGCTCATATCAGGCACCGCCTCCCCGGAAACGCAAGCGTAAGATGAGCGGCGACCTCAACGATAAACTGGCCTACTACGAGCGTATCCTGCAGCAACACGGCCTACTGACAGGCGTCACTGGCAGTGATATTCCTTCTGTAGAGGCACCAAAAAGTCAGCAGCAGCCCCAAAGCAACGGTCCTCACGACGAACCGAATCGAGTCGGCAAGCTTCTCTCCGGCGAGGGTACCACGCGTTACATCAACAGCAACCTGTGGCGCAATCTCGGCGAGGAGGAAATGAACCGTATTGCGGATGATACGGACGATGAAGAAGCGATTGAAGCTACGCCAGACGAACGTCTTGCCGGGGATCCTATGTCCGGTGCATTTCTAGGCATGCCGCAAAACTTACTCGCCTTTCACCCAAGTACCGCCCATGCAAAACTGTTGTGGCAGACTCACATCGAAAACGTCGAGCCAACATGCAAAGTTTTGCACATTCCCACGGTGACCGCAATGCTCCAAACGACTTCGGCACATCCGTACTATGCATCCAAGGCAGACGAGTGTATCCTGTTCGCAATCTATCATTTCGCCATCGTATCTCTCACCGATGATGACTGCCAGCAGGCATTCGGTCAACAACGCGACATTTTGCGAATACAATACCACAATGCACTCAGACAAGCCCTGATCAACGCATCGTTCCTTAGAACCACCCAGATTCCTGTTTTGCAGGCCTTCGTACTTTACCTCGTATCTACTAGGCATCAAAACGACCCTCATACATTTTGGATGATGACTGGCGCTGCCATGCGCATATCACAACGCATGGGTCTTCACAAAGACGGAGAGCCACTTGGTCTGCCACCCTATGACGTCCAGATCCGCCGCCGCTTGTTCTACCAAGTCATGGCTTTGGATGGATATGCTAGCCAGATATCTGGAACCGGCATCACTATAGAGCCAGGTACATGGGATTGTAGACAGCCACTAAACCTCAACGACGATCAGATCTGGCCTGGTATGACCAAGCCGCCCGAGGAGCAGAAAGGTGCAACCGAAATGATATTCGTTCTTGCAAGAGGAGAGTTCGGCTCTTGGACCACGAGAATGATGAACGGCAAGACAGGCCCTCTTTACAGCGCATTTTCGTGGGAAGGATGCAAAGAAGGCGCTAAGCTCGACATCGTCGACGAGATGGAGGCGACAATCGAGAGCAAGTACCTGCGTTACTGCGACATATTGAACCCGCTGCACACACTCCTGCTTATCATGGCTCGATCGTATGCCAACGCCGCACGCCTCAGAATGAAACTACCCAGCCTACGCAGCAACACAGCCAGTGACGAAGAGAGAAGAGAATCCTGCACGATCGCCGCACGAATCATCGACACCGACAGTGCAGCATATGCGAATCCCAGTCTGAAACGCTTCATGTGGCACATCAAGACTTTCTTTTTTTGGGACGCTCTCATCTGCATGCTCATCAGCATGACGAAACCGGAGTTGCTCACAGCCACAGAACTGGAAAATTCCTGGTGTAGAATAGAGCGTGTCTTCAACAATCATGGCGAGGTTTTGCAACGGAATCGGATGCTCAGCACCTCTGTCGGTCGCCTCACTCTCAAAGCCTGGGACGCAAGCCCTCCATCTTTCGCGGCTAGCGGTGACCCGGCCTTTGTCAAGTCCCTTCGGGCCCTACACGCACAAATCGAAGAAAAGCGACGCGGACGCCTTGGACGAGGTTCTACTAGCGTTGCGAGCACCGAGAATGCTACACCGGCAGCAGATCCCTCGCCGAGTAGCGACCTCAGAGCGTTCGGGCAAAACGCAGATGCAATGGACTTTGGGTTGGGAGAGGACTTCGCATTTGACTCTGATGACTTCTTGTTCTGGGACCAGTTGATACAAAACTATCGCAATGCGCCTGACAATCAGCCTGGGTCCTCTGTGCAATGATGTTCGGTTGAGCAGATTTTCAAATGATTGCTCACAAACCCTGGGTCGCTGCTATTGTTCTTCCATAGGTTTTGAAGGTCACGGACTTCAAGATACGGTTAAGCAAGGTTGTCGTTCCAACGACTGTCGCATGTGAACAGAGTAATCGACTGCAGGGTTCCTTGGTTGGTGGTACTGTTCCAGGGTCCATCCAGTTCGGTGATCATGACGTCTCGAGGAGCTCTTATAGCTCAAGCTCTGAAACTCCCCTTGGACTGCCAGCATATGGAATAGATTGCTTACAGCATTCAATCGTCTCATGTCTGTATCAGCACAGTCATCCCCATGCTCCCTTGACTCTCATTCGCAATGCAATCAACACGCCAAATCACCACTCATTTCCTCATCCAGACTGCACGAATCCCCAAACAAGCATCTTACCACCAATTTTTGAGATCCTTGACCACGACTCCCATCCGCAAAGGAAGAGACTCCAAGATGTCTTCGTCGCCGCCAAAGCACGAGATGGTGTATTTCCCCAAGCTCACCTCCGATGTGAGAGCTTTCGGACAGTTTAGGAAAGTGCTCCACACCGGCCTCTTTAGCCAGCTCGTATCTATGGAGATTCCTATTGGAGGTGACATCGGAGATGAAGTCCACACTGTGGATCAAGTCCTTATTTTCACTAGTGGAGAGGGCACAGCGACTGTCGCGGGCAAAGACCAGGTACGAACAAAGTTATATACATGTGTATAGAATATGTCGGGCGCTGACAATTACATATTGCAGAACGTCAAAGCTTCCGATGTCATCGTGGTACCCGCCGGCACCCAACATCAATTCATTAATACATCGAAGACCCAAGCTCTGGAGCTCGTGACTGTCTACAGCCCGGCTGAGCATGATAGTCGAACTGTTCACAAGACTAAGGCAGAGGGCGACGAGGAAGAGGAAAGTGGCAAAGATGAGGCGCAGGAGTGGAGTCAAAAAAGCAAGAACTACAATCAAGAGCACGGTCTGGTCAAGGAAAGCGGCGGACCTTATGAGAACGGTGATGATGGAAGGCATCAGAAGTCGTGATGTGAATGGAATGTACCGAGGTGAAAGCTGTAAAATATGCAAATGGATGAAATGATGATCACGCACGAAAGTATAGAGTCAAGATGGAAGATTGGTGATGAAGCTCAGAATATCTGTGAAACAATTCAATTGTATCACCTACGCAATCGCGAAGGTAGTCCAGCCAGCGTCCTTTCTCATTGAAGATACTCAGATCACGACTTCGATCATGTATCGACCGTAATGTTGGTACAAGGTGTTGTGTAATGCTGCCGACGTTTCTTGCAAAAAGCAAGAATTGCGACACGGCTCGGTGAAGAATCCCGCCTCTGGCAGGAGAGGTCTTCAAAGGAAAGGTTGGTCATTGGCAAGGACTGCAAAGAGTGGACCCCGTTGAGCTTCCGATAATTTATCGAAAAGTAAGTCCTACCTCAGGATGTTGGGATTCAAACGTAGTAAAGAGTGTTACCGACCGTTTTGTGGACTTTGGGGAGGTATACTGGGGTCGTTTGGGTGTTCTGCTTGTTCTTCCCATCGTTGGTGACAACATGGATGAGGGCGCGGTCCAAAGCCAACTGCGCAAGGTATGTAGGAATGGGCCACTTCGTGTCGTAGAGCTCGAGGTGTTCGTCTTTCCAAATGTAACCGAACAACTTAACCTCAGGCGGAGTCTCGTCGCCTTTGGAGCCGCTCGGTTCACTTATGCTAGGCGGTGGTGACGAAGAGAGTAGAGAGTCGTAGAGAAAGTTGACCTTGATGCCTGACGAGCAATTAACACCCGCCTTGTTTTGGAAGACCCAGAAGCGTGACTGGTCCTTGTCCGCGCGTGCATCGAATTTGGCGATCAGCAAATCGAAATCCTTGTTACCATGAGTGGTGATGTCTTGGCCATCAACTCGGACCTCCAAAAGCTTGTCTTCGCTCAGCGTGGCGTAAGTGAAACGTGTGCGATTCCTCACTCGATCGTAGGCCTTGGCAATGTCGCCTATCTCCTGGCGAAGATCAGCGGGGCCATCAACGAGGTGGCCAGAGCGCAAGACGGTGAGTCTGTGCGATGAGCCTTTGATAGCATCGAAGACTTCGTTGAACAAAGTCGACACGTCAAATTTCTTGAAATCCAGTTTGCTGAGCAGTTTCACTTCCGTGTGGTAATCTGCAGGGGAATCCACTGCCCGGGATACCAGTGCGACAAGGAACATTTCCGGGCCATGGGAACGCGAAGTCCCATCGTTGAGCAGGAAAGGGGACTGTGAAGTGAATGGCTTGACGTGGATGCTGATGACAAGGTGACGTGGCTCTGCGCTCGAATGACTTTTCTTGGAGGATGGAGTGTTTGTCGACATGTCCGCAAGCATTGGTGAATTGCGTATGCGAAGCTTGCGGTAGATGCTTCCGACGACCCGAGAGGGACCTTCTTCGGGCGACATGTGTGATTTCGATTTGAGAGTGTCCCTGTCCACAAAAATCGACTCGATGCCGAGTTTGACGTCGGACGCTCTCTTGATAATGTTGTACATGTTGGACCTCATTTTCTGCTTGTCGGAATGCACGTATACGATCAATATCACCTTCCGGGCGTGCGATCCATGCTTTGACGCAAAGCGGTGTATTTGCTCCGTCCAGAGGCCTCCAACGTCGGAAGCGTTGTCGTAAGTCAGCGACAATAACGGACCATCCTTGTCCGGAGTCTGAGTCTTCGATTGTTGGCAAACTCTCTTTAAGCTTTGCTTGAGTAATCGGCGCACCGAGTCCCAGCTCGGACATTCGATAGCTTCTGTTCCAGCTTCTAAGAACAGGATTGTCGGTAAAGCACCGCCAAGATTGTCGAAAACCACTTGGAGGTCGTCGACCTTCTCGCTGTTTTGACGATGTTTGATTCTCCACCCGCTGAGTAATTCGGTGTTAGCGGTCTGTATCGGAGAATCAGAACGACGAATGCTGTCAATCAGTCGTGCAAGGGAAGGTGTGTGCCCACGACGCAAGTCTTGGTCGGGCAAAATGGTACAAAGCTCGGGAGGAAGAAGAACAGGCTCTCTGAGGCTGCCCACGTTCAAGCACGGAAGGTCTGCAAGTGGATAGTCCTCGTGTTTCGCTGTCCATGCGCGATGGCGAGATGAAGGTGGTGCAGACTGGGAGCTGCCATCCAAGACCTCGGCGACCTTGTGTTTTTCTTGCAGCCCTTTGACTCGCACACCCACTTCCATGCCCTTCAACATTGCGCAGAGACTTTTCAGCTTGGCGGCACGTTCTGTCTTGCTCCACGTACTGGCCAACTGCTTTTTGAGAAAGTCGGCAAGCGTATGAAGCTTCGGGTCTGGTGTGGCGTGGATGTGCGACTTCTCAGCGACAAGCAACCTGGGTGCTGCACCGCGGTAGAGATTCGACGAAGTGCCCAAACGCAATGTCAAGCCGTCTGAGTCTTGGACGGATTCTATGTTTATGAAAAGGGTTGTTGGAGGATTGATGACACGAATGAGCTCGTTGAGGGAAGCCAAAGGGATCTGGATGTCGGCGCTTTTGTCTGCGAAGTCCACGCCTTGTGCGATGCTTGAGATCAGGCTGTTCACCTCAAGAGTCTGGGTTTTCACGACCAGAGCATGACAGTACCTTGGCAAAACCCCCAGTTTTGGGTCGAGTGCAAGATGGAATCTCTCGAAAGCGCTCACAAGTTCTAGGTGCGACATGTTGCTGGATATGATCTGGGTTCTGTACCATTGTTGCTTGTCTGAAGAGTGTTTGCCGGAAGAGCGTTTGAACGGAGAAGGTGCCGTCTCAAATGCGATGTCTGGAAAAGAGCCACCAGAGAGGCAGGCGGATGCGTAGTCAAAGCTGACAGCCTCGTTCGACGGTTCGACCTTTCCGTCGTAAACGGTGAGAAGGACGTATCGTTTGCTTGCATGGAGTTTGAGCTTTTCTTCACAGTCGGGGTTCGCGAAGAAGTGATTTTTGTCGATGGTACTCATGATGCACTTGGATTCCTCAAGAAAGTTCTTCGTGGCTTGACGGACGGCTAGAAGCTCGCTTGCTGGGTTCTTCGCATCAGAGTGGACGTTGGCATCATGCGCGACATTCAGCTGGCAGTACAAGACATGCTGCGGCTTGAAGTCATTGGTAGGATTGAGCTCGCGGAGATTTGTCTGCAAGGTAACCGGGGCAGCGTTGGTCGACATGGTCGACATGCGGAAAAGTTCAGGTTGCGTGAGGGTAGGAATTATGGTGTTGTGTTGATCAGGTGGGTCGTAGGGAGGAGGAAATGGAGAAAACAAAAGCAGCTCCTGATCTAGTCGCTGATGGTGGAGAGAGAAGAAATGTATGGCAGCGTGGTCTATTGCTAGCTTTATAGTGTCCACGTACTAGGCAGAAGCTGTTTGCTGTCGGGTAGGGATTCAAAGAAAGCGATAGGTTGACAGTGTCTGAAGAAAGAAGGGAGTAATTGTTTGGTGAGGACTTTTTAAACGAACATTTTCGTCGTGATAGCAATCAGAAGGTGGACAAGGACTGCGATATTGGTGCTTTGCAAACTGTTACTGAATGAGGAGAGCTGTGTGGAGACTGAACACCGTTGAAAAGAAGCACCTGCAGGCCGACTCACATTCGTTGTCGGATGTAGCAAAGCAGCAATCTAGTGAGTGCGAGTATCGATCTCCCTCTCTCACTGATGAGTGTCGGCATTGAACGTATCGTTATGGAGCAAGGCTCGCTCGTGGTCCAGGAGTTGGTGTCCCAGGCTGTGAATGTAGGTCTTGATGTGACGCGGAGATTTGCGATGTCCCGGAAAGGGGTTATTTTGAATGCTTATGGATACAGATAGATTTCATCTATTTCTTCCCACGCCCTCTCGCATTCAGACTCTTCAGCGGGTCTGCGCCTTTGCTCGCCATGATCCTACCCTTGCCTCTTTTCTTGTTGAACTCTCTTGCCTTGCGAATCCTGTTCGCGCTGTCTTTCCTGATGCCCACATGGCCGACGTCCTTCTTGATCGCAGCTGTTCCTCCGCTCGGCAATAAATAATCCGGTACATGCTTCAGATGGGGCTGCTGACGAACAGCATGGCTCTCGGTGTCATGTCGCAGATGGCGCAAGTCCTCGGGGTGCTCTTCGAAATGGCGCTGGAGCTTGGTCGAGTTGATGAGTTCCTGGCGCAATTCTTTGGTTCGGGCTTCGCGGACGGCAATACGCGTTACGGCGCGAACGGCGTCGGTGATACGGTAACGGAAGCCTTCGAGCTTTGATGTGTCGAATTGCCATTCCTCGATCTGTGCACCAAACTTAGTTTGCCGGGCCTTGATGCGCTCAAGAACCTTCTCGTCATGTTCGCATTGTGGTATCGACGTTGATTTATGCTTCTTGTAAAGATCCTTGGGCACGTAAAACGACAAAGCCATGCCCTTTTGGCCGGCACGTGCTGTTCGGCCTGTGCGGTGAGTATAAGATTTGGCAGATTGCGGCAGGTCGAAGTTGAGCACGCAAGAGACGTGTCGGAAATCGATACCGCGCGCGACACCGAATTCACGGTCTCCACGGGCTTGCTTTTGCTTCTTGCTGGGGGGTTGTTTCGAGTTGCTCTCCTTTTTGCTGTCTTCGCCCTCGTCCTGGTCACTTTCTACCTTTCCGTCTTCCTCGTCTTCTGCAATGTCCTCGACCTCTTCCACCTTCTTGCTCTTGCGTTTCTTTTCCTGACCTCCCACAACCTCATGCTCATCTGCTGCGATGATGATGTCGTAAACGCCGCTGTTGAACTCGTCGACTGTGTGTAATCTGCTGTTGACAGGCAATTCCGAGTTGAGCACACAGCTTCTGATGCCGAACTGCTCCAAGAAGAGCTTCAGTCGGTAGCAACGGTCAATGTCCGCAACGAACACGATGACTTTACCCTTGATGAGCTGCAGTTTGAAAATGGCGTAAGTAAGTAGAAACTTGTCCTGCTCGGCGCTCTTTACAATGTACTGCGACAGCTGTGGCTTCTCCGTGGCTTCTTGCTCGGAAAGGTCGAGAATCTCGGGCGCGCCAGATTTGCAAAACAAAGAAGTAAGAGAGTCTACTTCGGTCCTGAGCGTGGCAGACATGAGGATAGTCTGACTTCCGTTCGGGAGTACTGAGGCAATGCTCTGGAGATCCTCCTTGTACCCGTAGCTGAGTACCAGATCCGCCTCGTCAATCACTATGTGCAAGAGGTCGCCTGCGTTGAGCGCATCGCTGCTGATCCACTGGCTTGCTCTGCTAGGAGTGGCGATCACGATATCGGGTTGTTCCAGAAGTCTCGCACGAGTCACTGCGGTGTCCTCTTTCCGGGTAAGGTTTTCGGCGCGAATTTCTTGCGCGCAGAAAGTTGTGAAGGTCTTGATGGTGGAAGTGACCTGAGATGCCAGCTCTTTCGTGGGTACAAGAATCAACGCGGAAACGGCCTTCGCTGGCCTTGTTGTGGAGGCTTTCCGTCGCAGAATGGAGTGGATGATGGGAAAGAGGTATGCAAGGGTTTTGCCAGAGCCGGTCTTGGATCGAGCTAGAGGCTGTTAGTGTCAGAGAATTGATCGCAAGAAGTCGCCATGCGTACCCAAGATATCTTTCCCACTCAGCGCAAGTGGGACTGCCTCAGCTTGCACTGCAGTAGGCTCTGTGAATTTCTCTTTTGTAATGGCTTGGAGAAGGCGGGCGTCCAGGTTCAAGCTGGCGAAGGTTGCCTTGGAGGTTGTGACAACTTGCTCCTCGCCACTCTCAGACACAATGGCCTCGGGTACATCCTCTGAATTCAGTTTGCGCTTCATGGTGTATGTTGGTTGCGGGTGTACGGCGGTGATAGACTGGCAGAGATTCTTGTTAGCCTAGACAGGACCTGAACTTTCGCGCAGGCGTCTGAAGAAATTCTGCCGGGCGGTGAGATCAGACGAGATTAAAGTCCTCGGCATCGGGAGGCGGCGCGACACAACGCCACCATTCGTGCTCCACTACTACAGGAACTACATACTTCTTGCCATTTACTTCACTTTAACGCGCAATGATTTCAGACCACTTACAATAACGTCATTCTGAAGAACGCACCCACAAAACGATGATGATACTGGCGCAAGGGAAAGACATTGGGATTACGGACAGCTAAACTGAAGCAATTGCGCAACCTTGAGTTGAGGTAAAAACAAAGACAAGCCTTGTAAATCACTGAGCAACAACATCAACATCAACACGGCCGTCAAAAAACGAAAGAATAATCACTCAACCCATTGAGATGTCAACGACACTGCACAGGGTTGGGTTTCACGTATTTGCCTTGTCTGAGGCGCAAGAACACTGGAAAGCTGGCAGCTCGGGTCAGCATTGTTGCAACTGTGAATAGGATCCGCCCATCTTACCGTGGAACCCCGAAGTGTGTATTTGACACTCCGGTCACCGGTTCTGGCTCACTCGTCGTCGCTGTCGCTGTCACTCTCGCTCTCGCTGTCGCTGTCACTCTTGCTCTCGCTGTCGCTCTCGCTCTCGCTCTCATTGTCGCTCTCGTCTTCAGCGGCACTTCCCCCTTCAGCCTCGGCTTCATCCTCATCATTGTCATTTTCGCTTTCTTCGTCATTTTCACTTTCATCGTCGTTTTCGCTTCCCGAATGCGTTGGCACTAATACTCCAGCTGCAGCTGCACCAAAAGCGGCACCTCCACCAATTGCACCAATCGCTGCACCAAACGCAGCAGCACCTCCGCCACTCGAACCAATGCCAGGGCCAGCTGTCTGGATGTTCTGAGTTTGTTCACGAGTCGTACTCGGCCCAGCAGTCGTCGGCACTTTGTTGAAAACGTTGTTGAACTGCGTTTCCAAGTCGCCAAGAGAATTCCTGTTGACGCACCCAAAGCTTTTGGTCTTGACGTTGTGCTGGATATAGTGGACTGCTTTAAGGTTGATGCGAGACTTATCATCGAGTCTCTCGGAGGCATTGTCCAGATCCACGCGAATTGGTATCGACCTCATTGGGGCTTCTCCGCGCCCAGGGAGTTCGTCATTGCTCGGATCCGGGGCGTTTGGCCCTGTATGTATGATGGCGTGGTCAGACTTGACCACCGTCGCTTTCGCAACTCCTTGTCCGCCGTACGTAGTGATCGGAAGTGCACTGCAAGATTGTGTTCCCTCCCTGACCACCACGAACCTTCGAATCTTGGAAAAAACGCGCTCGTTGAATTGGTTCAGCACCTCGTACCTCGAGACGACCGTACCTCCTCCCCCGGCCGGTTCAGCCCAAAGGACAAGGAAAACCCTTCCAACCTTGAAGAATTTTCCTGGATGGATTCTGTAGTCAGGAAAGAGGACATTACGGTCTTCGTTTCTGCCTCCTCGGCTCTGGCGTGAGCCACTGGCCTGACCTCGCGAGCTTTCGCCTGTTACCTGTTCTGGAGTGGCGGCGAGTGTAGCGACACCTCTGCGAGGATCAAATGCATGCCTGAGATTTTGGCCGTTTCGTTGAAACTCGGTCGTTCGGACGACATGTCCCTGAGGCCTGGAGCTTTCACCCTGTGGTCCAGGGGTAATGCTGTAGTTGCGTATGGCTTGGGTTACCTGTTGTGCGCTCGACTGGCCAGCTGGAGGGTTGCGCGGCTGAAACGGTTGTCCTTGTTGACCGTGTGTTTGGCCAACCGGAAGCTGGCCACTCGGAGGCCGATATCCAGTTCCGGACTGCAGACTGAACCCGCTAGCGGACGTCGGCGGCGAGCCGGTGTACTGAAAGCCTTCCCATGCGGCATACGCCAGCGAATCCGCGGGAACGTGCGGAGGACGACGCTGTGTCTGCCCGTTCCGATGTACGATCTGGTCAGTGCTTCGCTTGTAAACAAATTCACCAAAGTCCGGTCTGAATTTCCATGGTGGTGAATTCGAGGAACCATACGGATTGGCCATGTTCGTTGAGCGATCGATAACGACAGGGCAAGGGAAATCCATCAGCGTCGTCTGGACAATTTATCCATGGATGTTTGAGGCTCTGCGGCCGAATGGCAGACGGCCGTGACATATCCAGTGCATGAGATAACATGTGAATTCTTAAGTCGGTCACTCCACCGTGCAGGATGCCCCCGCCAGCGCATGGGCACATGCATGTAGAGTCGGCACGAGAGACACGACTTCTGTCAGCTCCTCTCGCGTGTATGAGATGATGGTGGTGGTCTGAGACCCAACAGACTGGTATCCCTGGGTTGCTAGCGCGTTTGGTGAATGAGCCAAGGAGTAATCTTTTTGTTTGTCTGTTCGCGTCATGCAACTCCAATTTCGCTGTTGTACCTCCCAAGCCGCGCTCAGCTTCCTGAAGCTGCGTGGACCTATCCTAGAGCTCTGTGTTGACTATTCTCGCTCCTACAGCCTTAATATCGTGAGGATGACCGACGCCGGGCCACTAGACACCCTCAATTTACGCGACCATCTACTATGCAGAACGGCACTGTGGTCCAAAATCAAGTACCGAGCGCAGAATTGGTGCGGATTTCGAGGCAGTCGGCGACAGAGCGTCCACACGATGACGACTGGGCTGTGAAGTCTGTAAGCCTGGAATCCGACAGAATCAAAGCCGCCGATGCGCAAACATATCGCGACGGCGATATCGGGGAGCGAAATAGTGAATCTGAGGTATCATTGACTCTGATATGCCATGTGGATGTTACTGAGATATCGTTTAGCCCATGGCGTCAGGTATACACCCACTGGAACAGACTGTCGACACTTCTCGCCGACGGTCTCTGGCGCACATCGTTAACGTCAATGAACGCCGCTATGTCACTTTCTCGGAAGCTCGATCTGCCAACAACATCCGGAGATTCGAAGTTCATCACCGACTGGACAATGTTCAATATATAATGGGTCGCTTCCAGAAGTCGATCGGGGCCCTGACCGCGGGCATCACAGACAAAAAGAATGGAAAAAAGCCCAATGTCCGGCGCAAGCGGTTGGAAGGTCGACTCCGCACCGATGCCGAGGAGCTCACAGGACACATTGCATCCACCGTAATGCTGATATCGCAACTCCGAGAAAGTGACAGACACGTCAATGAAACGGGCGACGCCCTCCACAATTCACTTCAAGCCATGTCGACTGCTTTGCGACGGAACTATTTACTCCAGGCTGACGACGACGACGACGACGACGACATGCACAGTAGCGTATCACTGGTCCCGACTCCTGCGTCCCGATCAGACAACTCCGATGCCGCGTTGTCTTCGCTGGCAGTTGAACTCGCGAATTTCTGTGATGCCGTCGCCACCTTTAAAATCATGCGCGAGAGGATCGGCGAACTCATTTTCGAGAAAGAAGAGCAAGAGGAGAGGAGGGACTTCTTAGTCGACCAAGAGCTTAGACTCGAAGAAAGGAGCGAGTACTTCTTGCGCACATGGCACTCACGTCTAGAAAATGCAGAGAAGGAATACCGAGGAGCAGAAGAAGCTGTTGAACGTGCGCGTAAAGTGTGTGAGGATGCCAATGTCTCGATACCAACCTGGGCCGAGACGAATTCAGCGTTCAGTGAGATCTACCAGCCGTACAACAACGCAGCACAGCTTGCAACTGCCAGTCCGCCCGAAAGTATCATACTTCAGCAATCGAGCAGACGTAGAGTAGGATCTTCGGCAGGCTCATCTGAGCCTGTCGTGATAGACGCATCGGCTCCAATGTTCAGCTCGCTTGACAATCCACCATCATCGAACGAGAAAATTACCAGGTGGATGGAGGATGTTTCGTCCAGTGTGACCCATCCATCTTCTATACTATCTTCGATGCCGGTCTGCAACGCCGATACAAGCATTATCGATGCTCACAGCTCCGAGGACCAACGTGTCGAAACAATCCGCCGTATCCGCTCTTTCAGCTATCCACCTACTGCGACTCGCCTCCGATTGATCCGGAGATCGCCAGCATCCTGTCCTCCTAAACTCGAAAGTCCTGTGAAAATATCAGGGCAAAGCCTACCTGACGTGACAAACCCCGAGATGTCAGGCGTCTACAAGCGACTTGATGACTGACAACAAGAGAATGACATTCACACGCTCCACCGTGCATCTAGCTAGCGCAATATCAATAATACCGGCGGCTTCCTCTAAGAGACGTGACCGTTACTGAGTATATTTTACTGCTAGTCATGGTGATCAAGTTGAGCAGACGGAGCACACTCCCAAAACGTGGTTACCTTAGCCTGGTGCCCGTCGGTCGTAAGCTTCGGGCCTTGTTTATCGATGAACGATGATCTGACTGGCTACTGCGATATCATGACTGCGTGGTTAGGCAACAATCATCTGAGCGTTGACGGCTTGGGCTGATATCACTACTGCCTGGAGCCTTTCGTCTGTTTATCTGTGATGTGTATTCATGGCACACAGCTTTCGTCCAATTGCTCCGAAACGGCCAAGCGCAAGGATTCCTCCTTTCTTGGGCGTGGTTGCCTTCTGTCAGAGCACTTTAATCGTTGGATGAGTCGGGAGTGACAGAGCATGTTTCGTGTCATCAGTTCGTCACGTCTCTTACCTAAGAATCTCTTCGGTCATAATTTTGAAGTCATGTTATCGTCACATTAACAATAGATTAACGGTCAACCCAAGCTCACCCTGGTTCCACACCAGCTTTTTCATAAAATTCCATGACTTCGCCGCTCCCACGGTTTGTTGTTGTGCAATGATGACGCTGCTAGCTTTCCCGCAGCTCGAAGTTGCATATGGGCGGTGTACGCATGAGCTCAGAGGCTCAGGTCTGCTCGGTATGTCACAAACATCATGGATTGGTGACCATTACCAGAAGGAGCTCCGATCTTTTGAATTGCACATAGGCATGCTTCGGATCTGGCATCAATAACCTCTAGTCACTCGTCCAGTCCCCTTGGTCTGGAGCTTGAGCGAACTTTTTCGAAATGATGTTGCTTGCAAGCAAGCAACTCCAAGTAACTCCAGATTCAGGGACCATGTCTTTCCGGAGACAGGCTAAGCGGCTTCGGGGACTTCAAATACGAACTTCCATGCTTGATTTGTCTTCCGAGACATACCAACGGAACGCTTGTCACGGTCAGCGAACGCCTCGGTGTCGCAAAGCTCAGTTATAGAGCGTCGTCCTAAGTTGTGGATCCCGGACCAATGATCGATTTCCACGACCACCCATTCAGTCTTGCACCTTCTCGCATGCGGCATGCCTAGTTTTCCGTTTGAGCAAACTACAGCAGGCTTGAGCGAATGATAGTGTGTGGCAAGTGAGTTGCTGGCATGAGCACTAGGTCGGTTGTCGATCGAGTCAATACCAAGCGTTCATCGTGCATGGTCGTTGAACCCGACGCAGCGGTGCAGGCGGTCCGTGAAAGCCAATTACCTGATGTTCTGCCAGTATGTCTGTTACCATGGCTGTCGTCGCCTGCGAGGCTGCGATTTAGCACCCAGACCAGTTTCAGGTGGCCGAACGGCAGGAGCCTCGGCGCGTCGAGTTGACAGTGCATACGGCAGCTGACACGGCCCGTGATACCGCTCTTCCATTGTCTGCCTTAAAATTCTGGGCAGTGGCTGTTTGCACGCGGCAGTAAAAAGCATCAGCTGTGAATCCTCTTGTGATTTGACTGGACTCACAGGAGTCCAAGACGGCTTGCGGCAGGTCAAATGATACACGGCTCCGATATTGCAGCACACAGCTCAGGTCCAGACATGCTTTAGCAGCTCGCTTCCGAAGTTGTACGGGCTCTGTCGGTAGAGAAGGCTGTCACACCTACAACTGACGAGCATAACGAAGAGATGGCCAACACTTCTGTCATTTTGAGTCTTTCACCGGTCACCTCGCTTCGTCTTTCGATTGGATCCTCGCTTCCCGAGCGTGGGGCAGGCTCGGTTCGATACGTTCCGCAAGGCTGGATGCAAGAGTTCTTGGGTTCATTCTTTTTAGACACATGTTGCATATTCCAGCACCCGGCGCCAAAGAGACAAGGTTAATTCAACGTCAAGTAGACTCGACAGTCATCCCACGTCGCATCGGGTTGACATTAGAAATTCGATGATTCGAGCCTCCGGTGCCGTAGAAACCAGCAAAAGCAATTCGAGCTGGATCTGATTGTCGGAAGTCGGGACCGTCGAGAGAAATCTTTGTTACAGCCTCGCAGATAAGGAATGGATTGCTCAGTCTTTGCTGTAAGAGCCGGTACAAATCGACAAGGAAGCGCGCGTGTGACCCTCATGAAAAGGCATAGGTACACCTGATCAGATTAGGCTCGTGCATGGCAGATCGAAGTCTACAAAGTCCGCAACCCACAACTCGATCTTGCATCTCCACATGTCGATGGACGCACTTCAGCATTGCAAGTGAATAGATCATCAAGCCACATTGCGTGAGGTCATACGCTCGTGATACAACGCAATTGCATGTGAACCAGACATCGGCACCATCGTCTCCAATGGGAAATGACACCGAAAGTCGTATCGCAGCCTTGCCTGCATCATAGCTCCAATTTCTTCTCCCACTCGAGCACCTCCGACATTCCCACGCCACCGGCCTTGAGCTTCGACCAATCCTTTTCATACCCCTCTTCGACGTGTGGCCACGGACCTACCGGCGTGATCATCTTGGGGTTGATGTCCACGTGAGACTTGGTGTAGTTTTCTTTGATGTGTCGGAAGTCCGTGGTATCCCTGAACTCCGCATGGTTGTGGTACAGGTTCTTTAACCAATTATTAAGCACAGGGTAATCGTGTCGGATGGTGCCCAAATTACATTTGAAGTGCTGAACGTAGACAGTATCGAAGCGGATGATCGTGGCGAAAGCGCGAATGTCAAGTTCCGTCATCTCTTCTCCTAGGAGGTAAGGGCCACCAGTAGAGGCGGCAAGCTTCTCCAATTTGTTGAGAGCGGCAAAGGGTGCAGGGAGGTTTCTCTCGTAGACTTCTTGGTCGGGTGCGAAGCCGGCTTTGTAAACACCAGTGTTCAAGTCTGATTGCATCCATTTTTCGATTCGATCGATGGCAGGGCGGTGGGTTTCCGGATACAGGGTCAGTTTGGCAAGATTCTCTGGGAGAAAGCTGTTGAAGGCTGTCTGCAGATCGCGAAGAAGTTCGTGAGACTCGTTGTTGACGATGGTTTCCAGTTTTTTATCCCACAGCACCGGGACGCTATACTTGCCCTTGTAGTCAGGGTCAACCTTGAAATAAAGCTCGTGCATGAATTTTGCACCATAGAACGGCTCCTGTGTAGCATCTTCGTAAGGTGGTGTGCCTTGGCTGTTGAAGCGCCAGCCTTCGGAACCCTTTGGATACGGTCGAACAACGCTGACGCCAATATCGGCATGCTCGTTTATTCGCTTCAAATGTAGAACAAGATTCGCTCTGTGGGCAAACGGGCAGAAGAGGCCAATGTAAAGATGATAGCGGCCCTTTTCCGGCGTGAAAGGTCCATCCGTGGTGATTTTCCCATGGAAGGAGTCCTCGGGCCCGTTGTGCCACGAAGCGGGAAGCTTTACTGCGCTACTCATAGTGCGAGCGTTCGATGGTGATACTAATATTTTACCGAGTTGTGGCAAGCGGGATTGCATCAGCTCGGTGTGGCGGATTGAAGTAGTCGAAAGTCGCGGTGGAGATACTGTCTTCTCTCGAACGTCAGAGGCTTGAAAATTTACAAGGTACCTTAGGTAGCAGCGCAAAAGGTAGCAGCGCAACTCATCGTTGGCACGAACACTGTCGAAGGTATTTTTCCACCGTGATAAAACAAATTGGGCGAGTCGGGATATTTGGTAGTAGCCAGACTCCCATCACAGATCGTCCTCACGCACGAGAACCCGGATAATAGGGGTCGGGTGCCTGATCAGCGCCGGCCTGGCAGGTGGACAGGCGGGGAGTAGCAAAATAAACGTCTTCACGGGAATCGCATAACAGGGGCAACAGAATCGATAGACCCAATCGTGTAAGGTCGCCTCTACTGACCTCAATGATTTGTCCCGAGTATGTCGGTAGAGGCGGCAGTCCGTATTCCAGGTATCCTCAGACGGGTGCCTGTCGATCTTCAGATTCTCGTGCGCGTCTAGAAGACAGTCTAGGTGTGACTCGAAGGCTTGTATTAAAGACGATCCAATAAGAGGGTGGGGAATCATCAAGAGTGGTCACGGTATACAGGCATACGGAGGCTGGTGTTGGAGTTGGAGTGGTCAAATGGTGGTTGGGCCCCAAGCCGAGGCAAGCGTGACGACATGTGTGGAGCGGGCAGGCAGGTGCTGCCTGCAGATGGTAACTATTCGTTGGACTGGCGCAAACACGCCAAACCCACACACCGCTATATGCAACATGCGCCGCCCACCTCTCTTCATGCTGACCCGCTCGCCGTCGCTATCCACATTGTCCTGAGGCCTGCCGCCACACCCATTACAGCACCATGTCGCGCGCCATGTCGCTGTCGCGTCGCCCCGAGCGCGACAACCGTACGGTCTACGACGACGGCTACGACGATCGGTATACAGAACGCTATGACGATAGGTATGACGATAGGTACGATGATAGGTACGACGACAGATTTGATGATCGATACGACAACCGCCGAAGTGATCGATTTGATGATCGCTATACCGAGCGCTACGATGACCGATACGACGATGGGTACTCTGAACCTGCGAACCGCAAAAGGCGGAATCGCAATACGTCTCCGTCAGCCTACTCAGACGACTCTTACCACACCCGGCGGCGCTCATACCCACCGTCCTCCTCTCGCGGCACCCGTACCCGCAAGCCGACCAGCCGCGACGACAAAGAGAAGGACTCGAAGTTTGACAACCTGGGCAAAGCATCTTTCCTCGTTGGCATGATCACCGTCGTGGCTGGCGCTTTCCAGCTTTGGACCACCAAGAAGACCGTTGACAAAGAGAAAGAGGAGAGGAAACAGCGCCAGCGCGACTTTGATCGGAGAAAACGCGAGCGCCGAAGAGAGGAGCAGAGGGAACTGGATAGGCGATCGAGGCAGAGAGAGTGGGACGATCGACTTGACGCTGAGACCGTGAGCGATATGCGGACGTTGACATATCTGCCCGAGAGGCAAAGAGAGCCTTCGGTGGCACCGTCGCGAGCACCCAGACTCGAACCGGCGCCGCAGCATGAAGACGATGACGACGTGGCATCAAAAGCAAAGTCAAGAGTGTCAAAAGGGAGAGCTCCCTCACAGGCTCCGTCGCGAGCCCCATCCCGAGCTCCATCCAAAGCGCCGTCCAGAGCAACGTCCAGAGCACCTTCTCGAGCACCACAAAGCGATATGATGAGGCCACGAAGTGATGAGAGTTTCGAGGATCGCAGGGAACAGAGGAGATCATGATGGATGATGGCGTACAGTGCGCTCTTTGGAGAACGGCTTAATCGAGCTGGAACACACCTCTCAATCTTGTACTGTTCGATTCGCTGAGGGGTTGTCTCGGTATTGTCGGAAAGGCGTACATGTGTTCTTCATCACGACGTTTTCTTGCCCGACTTTGAAACAACGCCCGCGCCATCACGCACTCGAATGTGGAATTTGGTTATCTTGACTTATACTCACAAACATGGCGACGGAATCCTCGTCCTCAGTGGCACGAATGACGCCTCCGATTCGATATTGTATCCACGTCCTGCTGACCGGTGTACGGTATCGGATACTTCGCCCCTTTTTTTTTTCTACATCTCCGTCGAACGCTCCGTCAATTGGATGACAGTCGTCCCATCCAACATTGGTTGGAATCCAAGTTTCAGCTCTGCCTTGAGCCTCGCATAGCAAGTGACACGGCATGGGCTGTGCGCTTATATCTGCAGTTGTTGTAATCACTCATATACAGGTGCAGGCGAACATGCATGATTTCGGCCCAGACTGTGCCTCTTGATGTCATGTTGAGCACCACGCTCCCTGCAGTAATATACCGAGAGCATGCAGCCTCTCCCGCTGCAGTCAGAAGATTGCCGCCAGAGCTTATGGTGGCTGCGGCTGATCGATCGCCCGCTGGGGGCACAGATGGACAGTGTTCAGACTCGTGCGAGATTGCAAGGGCGTCTTTCGTACACTAACTCTGCTGATGAGGACAACCCCGAGCGACGTACTCAGTGCCTTCTTAGATCACGAACATGGATCCTGTCGCAATCTTCAGCTTAGCTGGCTTCAGTGCCAAACTCGCGAAAACGGCTTTCGACGTAGGCGAGACGCTGTTCAACTTCGCCAAAGACGCGAAGGTCGTAAACCAGACATTGGCATCGCTCGCTAGGCAAGCGCGAGCTGTCAAAGATCCATGCGAACTCATCGACGCTTACTTGCGAGGTATCGAGGACGACCTCAGGATCCAGCCAGCCTTGGTTCGCACGCGCCGCGGCAAGCAATTCGCCAACATCCTAGCCGCGATCGAACGACAACTTAAAGACTGCGAAGAGACTCTTGTGAGGTTGCGTGCGAGTACAGATGAGATCTTTGGTGGTGGGGCTGTGAGAGGTGCCGGAAAAGCGTGGGCACAGCTCAGGCTCAACATGAGCAGAGAAGTGATGAATGAGACTCGCTCGCAGCTCGCTTTGCACATGACAGCCCTCAACACCAGCCTGCAGATTCTCACTCTGTAAGTACCACACATCGTACCCGATGTAGCGTGTAGTACCTAATACTTTCACAGCAACCGGACCATCCTCATACCAGGTAGCTCAACAAACAAATTAAGGGATAGCATCGATGCGCTACGCGAGCAGATCACCGAGTTGGATGAATGCCACACAAAGCAGTCAAGGAGCGAGGCTCAACAAAGTCTGCTGGTTCTTGCCGAAGACACCGACGCTGACGGCGAGACCATATACGAGCAAAGTGTTGCTAGCGGATCGCTCGCAGGGAGTAGTCTCTACGCCAACGCGCAACAACGAGACATGGTTGCCGCATGGTTGGAGCAACAGACTTCCTTGAACCAACAAGCACTATCTCTGGTTACTGGAACGACGGAGTCGGTGTCTAGCTTGCATTTGGGTGAAGAACGCACCGTTCTTGGTTTGACACCACCTTTGCAAGAGTCTTCGAAGATGTACAGTCTTAACCAAGAGACCGAACTCGAGGTGGGCCTGGCATGCCACAAAGTCAAGAAGTTACTGAGTGACGCCAACGCTCGGTTTGCGGCAACGAACTACTGCAAAGCAAAGATGAAGCTGAAAGAATTGTTACCCGCTATACGAAGGCTGCCTTCCCATCTGCACATCGAGTATGACTTCTTCGATATTCAATACAAGCTTGCCATAGCTTCGTACTATGCGACCGAGCACATGAACGCCAGGAGCGTACTCGTGGATTTCATTCGTCAAGAAGCATCCATCAACGATCAAAGACTGCAGATTGCGCATGCATCTTTCCTACTGGCTTGCGTGTTTGTTGAAACAAGAGAGCTCGAAGCGGCCCGCTCTTCTTGCGCAAACTCCATTCACATATACCGACAACTAGCCGCAGGTGACAGTAAGGTTTCCGACCCAAACTTGGCCCTGGCAGCCCGCATTGAACTTCTTTTGGGCAACCGCGAGACGGCAGCTGCGTTGACCGGGCAAATCACGCCTTCGCAAAGGAGCATCTTGATCAGTCATTACTCTCGGCTTCCCCACAAGCAAGGCTCGAGCATCCCAGAACGTAAGAATGTGGTTGCTTCAGAGGACTATCTTTTTGCCAACGCCGGGCTATCAGAAGAATCTGGCAGGATTGAAATGGTGGCATTTTCACTTCCAGAACAGCAAACGCGAAGCAGACTATCTTGGAGAAAACGGCCTCGTAGCGCAAAAGCGATTCTGCGGTCATCTGAACCAATACTCACACAGCTTCACATTGCAGCACTTTTCGGTGACACAGATTGGGCAACAGCACTCATTGCAGATGGCGCCGACGTCAATCATGCTTGCACAATATCGACTTCTGATTGCTGGCACTTGCGCTGGAAGCGGTACCATGATCCACTCGTGCCAATCACGCCGTTGGCGTGTGCTCTCCTACTCCGGCATGTCGACATGATCCGCTTACTTGTGTCTTGAGGTTCGCTGTTGACAAGCTGGGGAGGTTCATCATATGCGGTGGTGCTGCTGAATGAGGCCTACGTCGAGGACGACGCATACACCATGGACGAGGTCTTGCTGTGTCTCAAGCATCTTGGCTGGAACATCAACTCCCTCGTCAATGTCGATTGCATTAGGAGCCGGCGAACACTGCTGCATCATGCGGCATCTGTACTCGATGCAGATAACGTGCGACACTTGACTTCCTGTGGTGCGGACGTCCTTGTGAAGGACGAACAAGGCAGCATCCCTCTCAACCTCGCCATGAAAGCAACTGGAAGCGCCGTGACTAGAACGATGTCCATTCTCCTGCAGTACAACCCCCAAGAACAACTTTACAGCCGAGACCGCCATGGAAGGACCCCTCTACACTGCCTTGTCGACCTCGACAATCACATGAGCGAGGATGCCGCTTGGATTCTACTGAAGGCCGGAGCGAACCCTTTCCTAGTAGACCACTCCGGCAATACGCTGTACAGATGGTTTCTACGAAATTGCCACCATTGGACTGAGATCAGAGCTATATGTGAGGAATTCCAGGCAGGAGAACGTCAGACTGATGGACCAGACAATCCCTCGGCTTTGCAGGGTTCACGATCACACACGGCGCATTCGCAGTCAATATCCGTGTCTGACGTCTCTTCGGTACAACACGTCGTCTCCAATGCTAGGATCCGTCCTACTACAATCTGACTCTCGGAAAATGGTTCTCAACACAGCTGATGTTTCCATGGCCCATATCACCATGCTCTCCCTGTGCTGCCTCAGCAAAGCTAAGCTGCGGTAACGATGACTGATTCCGCTTGGCCCGAACATTCACGCTTGCGGCTCACCAACCCATCTACTCTACAAGCACTGCGAATAGTAATCACCCGAAAACTTGCAAATCGAACCCGAGGCACAGCTAGTGCAGCCCTTCCAGCCGATACCACCGCATCTGGACCGCTGTTAGCGTTGTGTCACAATTCAGAGGTAGACACTACTCACTGTCCATATTTCGGAGAGACGCAGCTGCTTGTCGTCGGCGACATCGTGGTCGTGCGCGATGTCGTGAAAGTTGCAGCCGTGGTGGAGGTACTCATTGTCGTGGCCTTGGAAGTCGAAGCCGATGTCGAAGTCGGTCGAGGAGTCGTAGAGCCCGGCGAGCCACTACCAGAACAGCCAACACGGCTAGCCGAAATTGCAACATCATCGTACCAGAACGTGTTGGTGGCGGAGCCGTAGGACTCCCAGCCAAAGTACACACCCGAGATCTTTGGTACGAACTTGCTTCTGGTCCATCCGTTCGCATTGGAGTTAGAAATTCCCGGTCCGACGCTCACGCCAGGAATGGCGGCGCCGTTGATCCATGTCTCGATGGTACCATCAGTGCCGAGGTGGTACTCAAGGCATTGCCATGATCCAGCTGGGAGGTTGGCGGACGTCGCAATGCCTTGCGGCGAAAGATCTGGGAGCGTTGCATCGTTGTCTTGACGGTTCCACATCATGATCTCTGACATGCCACCGAATCGAAGGTGCTGGTTTGGTCCCTCGGCTGCGTCGGGCATTACGACGAATGTGACGTGTTCCGAAGTCAGGGCCTTTGCGGATTGCCTTGTTGAAGCCGTCAGTCTGTTGGACTCCCTATCATCTAGCCTTGAGCAGCTGCATTACTTACATCCACACCCTAACATAAACATCGCCACTTGGGACTTTCGTCGTTCCGAAGAAGGCATGTCCACAGTATCCGCCGGCACCAGCGACTTTTATAGAGTTGCTTCCACTGTGTGCTTTCGTCGTGTCGAGCGAGACCGTGCCGCCTTGGTTACAGTCGGGAGCGTAGGTTGCCCAAGTTGTTTGATCCCAGCCGCTTTCAAAATCGCTCGATATCTGGGCGAGGGAAAAGGGCAAGAGCGACAGAGCCGCGAGGCCGAGTTTGCTAAACATGGCTGCAGATCGTAATTATGGAGATGGTATTCATGAGAGGTACTTGTCAAGAAGGCGAAAGTCCCAAGGTATTTGAATTGCTTATTTACTCTGTAGTGCGGCCACAACTTCTTTCTACTTGGTCCAGGGTTCCTCGCATGCAGCACGTTGGTATACCGTTTGAAGCGCGAGTCTGCCGTTCCGCAGTGACTCGTTCCGCATAAAGGTCTTCCATATTAAAAGAATTGTGAAGGCCGTGTTGAATCTGTTCGGTGAAGTCGGAGCACCGCGAACCGCGTCTAGATTTGGTATCCGCAGCTCCCTCCGTTCCAAGTCGATCGGCCAAACTGACATGACCCGCCATAAGAACCAGCAAGCTTTCTTCAATCCTTTAGTCGCGTGAGCTTGTCGGACTGGGCGGGCCGTATTTCTCATTCGAGGTGGGACAGCTGGAGTATCATGTCAATGCCAGTGCAGCTTGTGGCTCATCACCTGACTTGACCGACCTAGGTTCCAATTCGCACCTTACCAGCTGTCCTGGTCTCCTGAGGCGAACCGGCTATTGCACGCATCTCCCCGTGAACTTCACTAACGACTCTACATGTTTTAGATATAGACATGAGATCTATATCAGCCGGCAGTCCTATTGTTTGAAGGTCCAGACAAGGATGTTTTAACCCAATCCTAACCCTGCATGATCTATCTGAGAGTGTGATGGGCAGCGTATGTGATGTGTGCCTGTCGCATGTGGGTTTGATGGAGCGCTGGATTGTAGCAGATCTAGCTCTGTAAAGAGAAGAGAAAAGAAAGCGATGCTACTGGGGAGTCTCTTTGATAATGAGAATCTCTAAAGTGGAACGAAGTCCCTGGGGCTGACTGTTGTCTTTCAGAATTCGTGAACAGAGTCAGACTTCGGACTGGCGCGACACTACGGTTTGCTAGTTGCAGTGATCTGGTTTCCTTTCTAGGCAAATGGGCTCAATATTTTCTTGAGGGCAATAATACGTCAGGAGCAGTTGGCTCGAGCATTGGGGCCTTGCACATTCCACTTGGGTGCTGTAGATCTCGGCAGATCGCCCCACAAATATCGAACGCTTCATGTTGCCAGACCCGATTTCTCGGTTTGACGGAGTTCTGTGCTCGACCAGCGTCCCGCCTAATCCGCCTTATGGTAAAGATACCGCCGCGATGATGATGATGATACGATCGGTGATCATAGACATGCGCCATTTGCAGCGTGAAGTCGCGGCGAGTATTTCAGTCCGGCATGTCCGCAGTTGTTGACGGAAGCCCTCCAACGCCGGCTCACTCACCCCGAAAATGCGTGCGACATCCCTCTTGCTGTCATCAGTAGTCGGATCGGCGCTGGCTTCTGCGCTATACGGCAACTCTTTTGGGGTTCCTGGACTCAACGCCACTTATGACTATGTCGTGATCGGTGGCGGGACAGGTGGACTTACGATTGCTGCACGACTCGCCGAAGACCCAGATGTCTCTGTCGCCGTGATAGAAGCAGGAGGATTCTATCAGCAGGAAAATGGTAATGGAAGGTAAGCAACAATGAACAAGCTAGCAGTCGACATGAGATTGAATTATCGCTGACCATTCTCCAGCGTCATTCCCGGCTTATGCACAACGCAATTCACGGGCTCAGATCCAGACGATACCCAGCCTCTCATCGACTGGGGCTTTACAACAACACCGCAGGCAGGACTCAACAACCAGATATCGCACTATGCTCGGGGTAAAACGCTGGGCGGATCTTCCGCCAGGAACTATATGGCCTATCATCGAGGCACGAACGGAAGCTACGCGCTGTGGGCTGATGAGGTCGGGGATGAAAGCTACAATCTTTCGAACCTCGATCAATACTTTCAACGCAGCATCAATTTGACGGACCCAAATGCCAAGGTTCGCAGAGCAAACGCCACCGTCGACTACAAGCTGAGTAAGACTCGCACCCAGGATGACTACCATCATCCTCTACAGCTCTCTTGGACGCATTGGGCAGCCTCGATCTCCACATGGACCTTTGCGGCATACCGAGCCCTGGGCCTCGCCTCAAACCCGGCTGCTTTCGAGAGTGGAGACTTGGACGGATACTGGTATAACCCTTCGACGGTCGACCCGGCCTCTCAGCACCGTTCATCGTCACAAACCAGTTTCCTCGACTATGCCATGCAGACTACGTCGATCAAGGTGTACACCCACGCACTAGCACGCCGAATTCTGTTTAGTGACGAGAAGGTTGCGAATGGTGTACTTGTACAGTCAGGCTACAAGAACTACACACTGAGTGCCACGAAAGAGGTCATTCTCTCCGCTGGAGCGTTTCAATCCCCTCAGATGCTGATGGTATCTGGCATTGGACCAAAAGAAACGCTCCAGAAGTATGATATTCCAGTCATTATGGATTTGCCAGGAGTGGGTCAGAATCTCCAAGATCAACCAACGATCGGCTCTGCATACCGTGTGAACGTGCCGACATCCTCGAAGCTGGTGAACGATCCCGAATATGCAGCTGAAGCTGCAGAATTATACTTGGCTAACGGGACTGGCATACTCGCTGGACCTCCTGGTATACTTGCTTTCGACCGCATCTCAGAGACTAGACCAGAGTTGTTGTCGAACGCCACGCTGTCAGCCCTTAAGTCTTACCCGGATGATTGGCCGCAGCTCGAATATCTCACTCAGGATGGCTATTCAGGCAAGAACCGAAACTATCGTAACGCCGATCCTGCAGACGGCTACAACTACGCAACTATATCGGTCGTTGTTGTCTCACAATTCTCCAAAGGCAACGTCACGATTTCGTCTGCCGACGCATCAGTTCAGCCCGTCATCAACCCGAATTGGCTAACCGCGCCCGAAGATGTCGACATGGCTATCGCCGGGTTTAAGCGTACGCGCGAGATCTGGAGCCACATCAATGTCACCATCGGCGAGGAGTATCTCCCAGGACCGAATGTGACGACCGACGCACAGATCTTAGAGTACATACGGGAAGCGGCTTTCACGCTATACCACGCATCTAGCACTTGCAGAATGGCTAGAAGCAACGATACGATGGCTGTTGTTGATCCTCAGGCTCGCGTATATGGTGTCCGAGGGTTGAGAGTCGTGGATGCAGCTGCTTTCCCATTCTTGCCGCCGGGTCACCCTCAGGCTACTGTTTACATGCTGGCCGAGAAGATCGCGGAGGACATCAAGAGAGGGAATTGATGATTTCACGCTGTTCCAGAAGTGTTTTGACCGCGAGAACATGCTACCGCGGAGGGTTTGGCGTCGTAATCTGGGTGAAGCCACGGACGATACATATGTACAGCTAGGGAAAACAACCAAAAAAAATACTCTAAACGAACCGCACACTGATGGCCTGCTAGTGCTGGGTCTTCTTCGGTCTTCTACGCGATTCAGAAGGTCCACAAACCGTGACATCACTATACAACCAGAGGATTCAAACGTCGGGTTTATTTGAGCATTACACTATCTTCCTCGTCTTGCGCTAACTTTGCATTGCCAAATCTCTTGCCTTGAGATATGTTATGCCGACACAAAGTGTCCAAGAGCACCACTTCTCAGGGCGAGGTTTGAGTGTGAGATCATGGTGGAGGACTCGACCGCTTTGGTCATGCGGTAGGCATAGAGGCAGTGCAAAGTGTCTGAAGCATCCTTTTTGAACGCTTCTACCAGTGCCTGGTCACGATGGGTCAGCTCTAGTGCAACATCTGTGAAGTCGTGGGCGAGGGTTCTTACGAAGCGCTCCCCTGGCAGTGCTCCTTCCATGATGTTCGTCGTGCTGGTTCGACTTGTTTGGTGTGTCTGGAAGACAGAGGCTCAAGTCGCGGCGAAGTTGGTGAAGTGGGCTTGTTCATCATGAGGAAGGAGCCAACGCGGCGGAGGCAGCAGCCGCGCGTGCTGTCGAGTCGCGCCCGCGCCCGTACTCGATGATCGAACACGGTTATACTCCATTGAGCTCATGCAGGGCCATTGGATACCCGAGTAAACGGCTCCGTACGGTTTGCCTTGACGTGTCAGTGGCTTTACCACGTGAACCAATTTGAACGATTGCCATGCAGTGACGCACCAGGATAAATCGTATTGACCGCGAAAGAAAAGAAAAGGTTTGATGGAATCCGATCACGCTATGCCGGTAATGGCTGGAGGAAAGGTGGGAGGCGCGAGATGTGTTGCTGATATTGGCCATTGAGCACAGACCAGGCGAGGGTCGGATATTGCATGTTGCATGCAGGCTACTATATTTTTGTTTGCTCTGCCAATCGTTTGAGCGAACGCCGTAGAATATGTGTTGCCTGGTACCCCGTTGGGGCTGTAGGCTGTGATTGTGGCCTCCATTTGCTTTGCAGGGCTGTTGGACACTCCGAGTGAACGGCTCCTTACAGACTGCCTTGACGTTTGTTTGCAGTAAAGTAGCTTGACTACGTGAACCGAGCGATTGCTATGCTTTGTACCGACATAGATCGTATTGACTGCGATGGAGCAAAAAAAAGTAAAAAAAAGTAGACAGTAACAAAAGTCCCGTTGATCAAAGAAGAGAAGAGCAATGAAGCCGAAGCGTGCGTTACCAAACTTACCATGTTGTAGATCTCGAAGCAAATACTTAGCGTGATGAGGTCTTCGAACCGTGATCGGACCTGCGCGTTGTTATCCCTTAAGAAAGCCCTCGATTTGATCCGTGTGCAAACGGACAAGAAGTGATGATCAATTCGGGGCAGCTACTTACGACAGCACGTATCCGTCGTTCCAGTCTCCAAGACGACAGCTCATACCAACTTCGCTCGCTTACCAACACAAGCCACTCCACACAGAGCGCATGCACCGGTGAACAGGATGATAACTCCATACCGCGTGCCATAAGCAAAGCCAGCATCTTTGATAGGCGGGACCTCCAGTAACCTCTCACTGATAGGACCCGATACGATTGATCCGACTCCCTTGCTCACGCACAGCAGCGAAACGACCATTCCCGTGTCGATGTGATACCCAGAAGTCCTGATCGATTTTGCGAACCCAGCCCAGTTGCCAGCAAACCCACCACCAGTCAAACCCCACAAGATGGCGAAGACATAGAGCGTCGCCTGCGACGTGGTGAGTCCCCAGCAGATGAAAGCGGCAATTGTCGAGCCAAAGGTCGCGACGCAGACGGCTACGGACAGGTGGTAGCGATCGACCATCATGCCCTGAGAGATGTAGCCGCCGCAAGCTGCGAGGTTGAGTAGGCACAAAGCGAGTGGACCTGCGATGGGTGGCATGCCAGACTCGCGAGCAAACGATGGTATCCACAACTGCGGCAGGAAATAAGCGATCGACTGCATCATATTTCCAAATGAGAATATCCAGAAGGACGCCATGTTCAAGAAGACGAAACCAAAAGGCCGCAGCGTGTTGGCGCTCGAACGAGGAAGACGGTTTTTGACCACCATAATGGATGGTAACGCAAGGACAACCTGTGGACAATGTCAGTCGGCGTATGAACTCTAACTGACTCCGAGAACGGCTTACAATGATCACAGCCCAAACCCTCAACGTCGTTCGAAAGCCGTAAGAGTCCAGCAGCCACTGCGATACAAAAGGGACGACGGCGCCTCCAAGGCCACTGCCCGTCCAAATGATCGCGAACGCAAGACCTTTCCTAGCGATAAACCACTCGTCGATGAGGTACATGGCTGGGAAGTACAAAGTCACTCCGCCAATGCCGTACAACACTCCTTGCGTGGCGAGCAGTGCTCCCGCTGTGTTAGTGAAGGACGCAGCGATCAAGGCACTCGTCAAAATAACAAGGCCAGCGAAGTTTGCACGACGTCTGCTCTGTGGGAATCGCTGACAGAGAACTGCCACCAGAGGTGAGGCCATGAACATGATGCCAGAAGACGTTGTCGAGATGGCGGCGATGCCTGACGGGTTGCGGTTGAAAGGCTCGTGGGTGGAGTAGTAGTTCTGGAAGACGCCGAATGACCACGGGAAACTGTCTTGTTATCAGCCTTTATTTCAACAAAGCATGCCAGCTGCAACATTGGGTGGATGGCATACCCCCAAACCAAAGCTTCCAGTACGAAGCAACCGGCCAGGACTAGCCATGCATCTTTTCCACCGTCTGCTCTGGGTAGCTCTCGTCCTTCAGGGTCGTCCTCTCCCATTTGCATCGGCTGCACGATCGGTATCGACGGATTGTTGGTTTCTTCGTCTCCTGGAGTCATGACATCTGGTGTGAAGATCGTGTTAAAGGGCAGCGAAGCGTTCGACTCTTGATATCCAGTAACCATGGCTTCAGATGGAAGGCTTTCGTGGGAGGAGAGTGACACATTTGCTTCTTCACGTCTCGTAGCCATCGTGTAAGATGAGACGCTCGTGATGAAAACGAATCACAGCAGGTTTGTATTTGGTCGTTGTATGTGGAAGCCCTGGGAGTCATAGGTAGTGGCGAAGATGGATGTTACTAGGCCAAGATCCGGAATACATCGTCGGCATTCGAGCAATTTGACAAGGTGGTGTATACTTTGCCGTCGGGCTTAGGTCAGTATGCATATCAGATACTAGGACATGATTGGCAATTTTGCGTCCTAACGTCCGTCATAGTTACCCAAATTGGTAATTGTTCATAAGCCCTTGTCAACCTTGTCAACCTTGTCAACCTTGTCAAACCCATGTCATGGGATCCGAAATCCGAATCCCGTAACAGCGGCGTTAACTAGGTACGTGATCTCGCACGATCCGAATAGGATACTGAATCCCGAGACAAAGCGCAGAAAACGACCACATGTTTGTCACTCACTACGCCGCACTTTACTTACCAAGGCTGAAAATTTGGTGGAGCAGCAAGCTATCCTAGGCGATGCAGGCAAATCCCCTGCAAGCTCACCTGCAAACAACCAAGCCGTACATCCCTTCGGAACATGCCGCTTATACTAATCATTCTCGCATATCAAAGCGTTATAATCGTCTTTCTCCGTTCTGCCACATCTGTGTCTCCCCATCTTCGACTCTACTTGTACTGAGCAACCAGCTTCTTGACAGCCTCGACGTACTTCTTCTGGGCATCCTCGGCGCTCAGATCCTTGTACTCAGCCCACTTTGCGTGCTTCGCCTTGCCCTGCGAACGGAGATCAGACGCCGTCGCGGATGTGTGCAGAAGGAGGTGGAATATCGGAACGTACCTTGAGGTCGAACATGCCAGGCTTAGGGGCGTCGTCGAACTTGGGATCTTGAGTACCCTGCTTGAACAGAGCGTAGATCTACGCAATACACATCATGGTCAGCGATACACTAGCCTACAACACCGGCGTAACATAGAACTCCATCAGTCTCACCTCGAGAAGCTCGTCGTTGGAAGGGGTCTTGGAAAGGGAGCGGCTGTCCTTGACGGCCTGCTCGAACTCGGGGGATTTGGCGACCATATTGACGGTTGAAGGTATGTGTTGTTTGAAGTCTTGATGAGAGTGTAATGAATTGAAGTTCTGTTGAGGATCGTGTTGCAGGAGAGGCACAAACAGGCAAGTGGGATGTACTGCACTTCGACGTAATCTGCAGCGAACGAGTCCGTGCCACCCCAGTCAGGTCAGGTCAGGTCATCAGGTCAAGCTTCGAGCTGTACAGAGCGGCGGGGTCTGATGCCTAAGGCGAACACAACATACAGTATCACCTTCTTTACGGCTACCGCCGTTCGGGCCGTTCACTTGCTAGTGATCTCGACCTCATCTTCGTAAGGACTTCCACCTCATCCCTTGATCCTCTTCTCCTGGCATGCAATCTCCCTTACCGCGTTACCTGCTCCGGCGTCAACTGGCTCCGATCACTCCTTTCCGTTCTCTAAAGGTAACGCACCGTTTGAGCCTGCTCACATCGACTCCGGCCCCTCAGGCATCATATATGCCATTCACTTGTTGCGACCGGCCAAAAAACCAGATTCAGCCTGCGTGAGAGATATTGCGGCTCCGGGCCTCGCTTGACTCCAACAGAATCTCTGTGCTCGTTTAAGCTCTCCATCTGCCAAGAGGCGTGACCTGCATGCAACCAGATTTGCCTCCAATCATGATGTTGTGCGGGTCGCTTCAATATCCAATCAAGATGCCGAGTTAAGTATTCATTATGCCGAGCCCGACTATCCGGTCATTGGCATCTCGACGCAGTCTAGATTTATACCCAGGCAAGTCGTATTGACGATCCAAAGATCCTACCAGTCTGCGCCCAGGCTCGAGGCCACAGTCTTTGTATTTGGATATAACTGCCTTTATTTTCTAGACTTGTGCCTTTTCTCTCCATCCCTTTCCCCGTTTCTCCCCTTCACAAGCCTTGTCGTCTTGTCGTCTGGCTTCTTTATCATCACCATCCTCGTTTCTCGCCAATACTCGAAACCATCGACTCAAGATGCATCCACGTCCAGCCCTACTCCCCACACTCATCCTTGCCTACGCCATTTTCCCCGCGACCCAAGCATTCCAACTCACCGGGCCCACTACCGCCGAGAAGCTCGACCTCACGAAGCCCATCACAGTCTCGTGGGACGCCACAGAGGGCACCCTCAGTGAGCCCAACGCCCGCGCACTCGAACTCTGGTTCTATGTGATTTTCGGCAGCAGCAACCGCGGTGGCTGGGAAATTGCTACCAACCTGTCGCTCGCGAACAGGAACTCCTACGAATGGGACCCCAATCGCATCGCCAGGGTCATCGAGGACAACGACTATGCGCTCTCGTCAGACGCGGTGCACACCTTCGAGGCCAGACTGCTCGATCAGGACGGAAAGCTTTTGTCAAGCGTCGAGAGTGACGGGTACGCCCTCGACGGTGTCGACTTTGTTAGCGACAGCGGCAGCAGCGGCGATGGGTTGCGAGCTGGAGTTTATGGAGCCACTGTCGCTGCGGTGGGAATGGTGGCGGCACTGTTTTGAACGTGAAACCATACAATACCTTGTAATACTGTGACTACACGTTTCGGAGTTGCAAACACTGCTTCTCTCTTCCCACATACCTACGTGTAAGCTACGTCGCAACCAAGGTCACAAACGCCATCCCATGCCCGAGCAGGTTCACGAACAGAACCAGTGTACTATCAGAAATCTACAACACATCTGTAGTGAAGCCTGTAGTCATAGCCTAACCAACATGAATCATACCCACAAATCGACAAAGGACCATCCGTATGGTCCTTGAAGGTCAACCCAGAGTTGCACACAAAACCCAAACCAAAGTCCGGCCGAAAGGCCGACTGTTGAGCGCAGTCGTCGCAAAACTTAGAGCGAACGCCCATGAGGCTCGTCTGCGACATCAGCGCTTCAGGCGTGTGTCTTACTGTCGGCGAGATATGCCATTACGATCTCCGGCTCGTCTGAAAGTAGGGCGGTGATACATGCTTCTGTAGGCCTTGGAGGTATTGGAGGCCTTGAAGGTTTGCTTGATCTCGCTCTTGGAAGCCTGCTTGTTTATTGTGCTTGGCAGTGATCCTGGTCCTAATTTTCTTGATGCTGGCAGGCATGTCGTAGGCTTGTTCGTCGTCGTGTTCTTTTGCGGGCTTAATCTTTTCAGTGCAGGTTTTTGCACAACCATTATTTACGGCGCGGAGGATGTGAGGTCGGGAGGGGAGCAACTTGAGCCGTTCAAGAAGGAGATCATATCATGAAGGTGTCACACAACGACAACATTGTACCACGAGACTGCCAGAATTCGACAGTTCCCCTCAGCAGCAGCAAGAAGTGAAATAGGTGATGGTACTTGGAATCAAGAAGCAATTGATATTATGAACTACTCTCTGTACACACAAGAGATTCGAGTATAGATATCCAAACTCGCAAGGGATTTTTGACATCCAAGGGCATCCATCGAAAGAAGCAGCCTTGAGGCTGGATACCACGCAAACAACCGCACCATGGAAAGGGAGGATGTCCATGTTTTTAGACACCGAGGCCATACTCCGACTCGTTCTGTGCAAGCTCCTTTGCCTTCTTCTTCTCACTTGCGCCCTTGATGACGGTGGACAAGTCGCCAACTGTAGTGAGGGAGTCAGTATACCATCATGTGAAGTGCAGATACGCAGCGTGGGGGAAAGGGCGTACCTGGTAGCTGGAAGGGGAAGTCCAACGAGGCGAGCAAGATGGCGAAGAAGATCCACCAGCCACAGACGCATGTGACGAAAGTGCAAGCGCCAGCAGCGATCTGGTAGGTCTCCGCAGGGCCCGCCTTGCCCAAAGCAAGGTGCCAGTAAGCGGCAGCTAGCAAGCTGAAAGCTGGGACGAGGGTGGCGAAGATCATGACGAAAACGACGTTGGTGCGGAGGGCACAGATCAAATAGATGAGTGAGAGGAATCCCATCCAGAGGAGGACGAAACCTGCAAGAGCGATTGGTCAGCTTCAATCCCATACCGTTTTGGGGTTTTCTAGCAGGATGACAAAACCCACCGAACGTTGCGTAGAAGCTGGCGACATTGTCCTCAGGAGCACCTCCGGCCACAGTGTATGCTGTTTGAGCGTTCAATTCGGGAGTCAAGGTCAAGCCGAAGGTGAGCCAGAAAGCACCGAAAGAACCGAATACGACAAAGGGGAAGGTGTTGCCAATAACCCACTGTGAAAGGTTAGTCCCGATACTACAAGACGGAGACAGAAGTCTTTCAAGCGAAGACAGATTCACTTACTTCTCCGAGAGAGCCGAGTATCATGAGGATGCCACCAAATGCGTAGTATGTACCAACGTTGGCAGCACCATTGCCACCAGCGCCGCGCCAGCCCATCAATGTACAGGCGAGTGGTGTCAAAGATAGCAGGAAACCAATGAGCGCCCTACGACTGTCAGCCATGACACGAGGAAGCTGATGTGTAATATGACTTACAAGGGAGTCGGGTTGGCGAAAGTCTTGCGCAGGTCACCGGCAACTTTGTTTTGAGGCGAAAGATAGATTTTCTCGAAGAGCTCGGGAGAAATGGAGAGGCTGCCGGTTGTTCTGATGCGGTTCAGCGCATTGGCTGGATCCATGTTGTTATTAAGGTGGTATTCTTCACAAAGACGTCAGCTTTTGCTTATGGAGGAGCATTGGCTATACGGGAGACATACCATTGTGATTGTTGCTGAAGTCTTTCTCGAGCGGATCGGAGCCAGAACCTCTAGAGTCCACCCCAGAGGAGTGGTTGGCGTTCTGGTGAGTTGCGTTGTACGCGTCGGTCATGATGGCGTTGCGCTGGTAACAACTTGGAGCAATCCGGTTGCTGATTAGATGTAGAAAGGGCAACTTTGTTGCAATGCACGACAGTCGACACGTTTCAGGATATACTGGCAAGTGGGAGAAACAGCAAATGCGGAGGCCACCCCCCTACCTTATGAAGGAGTCAAAGATGGAGCACATGTCGCGGCTCCGCACGAATCTAGGTCGAATTGGTCAATCGACCACACAGACATCGACGGAGATGCGCTGGGCCGGTTGGAACGGAGACGCGGCGGCGCCAATCCTATGCTCTTTCGCCATCGAACAATAATCTCCGCCCTCAAGCGCTGTCAAAGACTCGCACAACGTACGAGGAACATGGGCGTAAGTAGCGACAGCTATCCCAAAGCAGTCAGGCGCCCGTCTTAATTTGTGTGCCAGCTGCCCGGAATGAGCGGGCGGTTGGGTCTCGCACAAGGCCTACAAAGCGGGATCTAGAAGCTCTGGCTCATGAGGGACGCCTGTAAAAACCACAATACATTCCCATGGCTCGTGAATAGCGATATGTGCCATCACATCGAGTGACGCGATGGGTCCGTTTCTTTCTCATCATTCAGAAGTAGCGGCATTGGTATACCCAGCAGCTCGACATGCATCCTAGCCAAGAGTCTCTTTGTCTGTAGTGTTAACATAACGATACAAGTTGTCGAGGCCGGACAGACGGAAGGAATTAGAGTCGCGGGAAGGCTGCACTAGTATCTTGTCTCACTGGAGTCTCAATGGTCTTCGAACAGGGCGATCTCTTGCGGGGTGCGGTCTGGGGTTGCGGAGAAGTGCCTGGGGTAGCAGAAAAGCAGATCACGAGACAAGAAGAAGCTCTGCCGTTGAGAGGAGGCGCGTCTGATTCAAGTGTCGGTGGCGAGGATCTTGCAATCCTAGGCTTTTACAATGGTCGGCCTGATGTTGATATGTTCTGGGGTGTGCTGCTCATGGTGTCGAAGGGCTGGCTTGTGCTCTTATATTCAGAGAAATGTCGACGTGGCAGATTCGAGCTCGCATCTTGTGACGGCCTCACTCTCAAGCAGTTGCTTCCTATATGCGTCGCCTTGATACAGTATTATGCACCGATCCTGATTTACACGGCAAACTAGGCGAAAGCATTGCCGTGTAATGCATATACTGTAGGTGCATGTATCAGGGCGTTATTCCCGGGCGCGATGCTTTTGAGTGGCCGGCAAATGGGGGCGCTCCGGGTTCGTGGGTGGCGTTCATAGCTCCCCTTCGAGTCGCCAGATGAGACACAGAGTTCCCAGTTGCTGCGAGATTCGTCCGCGCAAGTAGATGATCGGGTCCGATTTGTGTAGAACGAAAAGAGGGGGCGTGCCCTTAGGAAGTGTGTGTAGCAATTTGAGGCGAGAGTGCAAGTCTAAAAGTCCAGATTGAAGCTCGCAGTTCTTGGCAACATCGAACGACTACAGCTGCTATCAAGTGATGAATCGTAACACCTTCTCAAATGTGACACAATATGGTCATTTCTTCGCCACTCTCTTCACCACCATCTCATCACGTAATAGTAATAATTCAGAATGTGCACACAACTTCCGCTGCTGCATATCCTTTGCGTGCTGTATGTCAAGCTTGCATTTCACTGAACCTTACATAGTCTATGCCTACATTGACAGATTCGACTCGAAGGAGATCACATATTTGTTCAGGGCTATAAGATACTCGAACTGTTGCGATACAATGTGATTGCCAAGACGTATTCAAAAGTACCTAGAAAACATCCCAGCTTGACCTGGCGAAGGCCGAAACCCCGAAACTAGAAAGTGAGAAGACCCTCAGCGAAGAGGACTATGTTGTCGTCTACTGCTAGATTCCAATAGCACTGGGCACGGCTTCATCATACACACTTTGTGCACGGCTATGCTCGGTCATGGATTATCATACGTGAACGATGGATTGAGTAAAAGACCTAACGCTATGCACGGGCACAGTTCATACTCATTCAAACTTCGCAAATGCAAGCTCATAAGCTAGACCCAAAGTCAAACGTGCGTGCTGCAACATATGCTTGAAATCGAGATACTCGACCTTGTCCTCAGTCGTGTGAATCTTCTTGTCGCTGTACTTGAAGTCCGATTCGATCACAAAGGCTGATGGGTAGCCGTGCTTGCTCGCACTGGCATGGTCGGAGCATGCGTAACCGCACTTTGTCTCGACATAGGGGATCGTGCAGTAGGTGTTGACAACCTCCTTGATGAAAGTCGTGAGGCCCGGGTCGACGAAATCGGTGATGACACCGACGCTCTCCGGCTCGCCGGCGGCAATCGTCGCGTGGGTGTAACCGGTCATGTCCTGCTGCAGCATGGCTTTGACGTCCCTCCCTTGCTTTTCGTATGCGCTGAAGATGGCCTGGCTGCCTAGCAAACCACCTTCTTCCGCACTGTACCAGTGGAACTCGACAGTGTTCTCGGCCTTGCCGTGGAGGATATCCTTGTCTTGAAGAAGGACGCGCAAAGCCTCAAGAATGGTGACGGTACCAGAGCCATCATCGTCTGCACCGGGTGCGGCAAGGATGGACGGCAAAAACAAGTTGATGCTGTCCTGGTGGGCACCAATGACGATAGTCTTCTCGCTCTTGCCGGGCAGAGTGGCAATGATGCTGTTTTGGCCCCACTCATGTTGGAAGAAGTGGGCAACGCCAGCACCGGCGTGTGCAAGAGTCTTGTTGACTTGGTCGAACAGCCACTCGGACGACTGCCTGCCATAGTCGGACTTGTAGTAGCGCGTGTGGAACGATGTGAATTCCTCAAGGTGACTACGCATCTTCTTCTGGTCCAGCTCTTTCAACAATGGCGAGACCGTCTCGTTGTACGCTGTCTTCTTCGGGTACTTGACGGTTGCCCGGGTGCTTATTGAGGCGTCGCGCTCTGGCAGGCCGGTGATGTCGAAGAAGCTCTTGCCCTCGCGCCTGAGCTGCCATTTTTCGTCTTCAGTGACGAGTCTAGTGTCGCCGGGTGCGAGCTCGATCAGGAACTTGTCGGCCTCGACAAGAGGTTGTTGGGCGCTGCCTTGAAGCCAGTCAACGCCTGTCTGTAAGTTGGCTGGGAGGTAGATGGCGTGAGCAAGCGAGGCACTGAGGCCGGCGGCGATGAGGGAGGTCCTCATGTTGAAATGTGCGGTATGGGTTTGTGATGTCGCAAAGACGTCTTCAACAACTGTCGATGCCAGGAAAAGTTGTTGTTGGTTGCAGTAGTCGCCGCCGTCGCCCAGCCACGCCAGCCTCCAGCTCCCCAGCTACAGGCAATCGTCATAGTCGAAGCTCCCCATATCTGGCCTAGCGGCGATGAGCTGCGATCTCGGGCCCCCTCGTTGGCGGTGTCGGCTGCGGCACGAGGATCGATGTGGGCGAGTCGGAGTCAGCGTAACACGAGCGAATCAGACGAAGGCAATTGTCAAGTAATCCGATGTCGGGTGGGGTGTGATGGTAGTAAATAGGTAATGAGGAAGACCAACGCCGTTTCTCTGCCAAAATACAACTCAATTCCTTCACTTCACCCTTCACTTCCTTCCTCATTCAATTGATCCTCCTAGCGAGAACCCCTCCACTATACAACCCAGTGTACAACAGCACGTGCATCAAGGCACACATATACTCAGACACACCGACAGCCAATTCGGCACACAACTGAGACCACATTCGCAACAATGCCTGGCGTTGTTAAAGGCCCCAGAACTTTGTACGACAAAGTTTTCGAAGACCACATTGTTGACGAGCAAGATGGCGGTGCCTGTGTCATCTACATTGACCGCCACCTGGTGCACGAAGTCACCTCTCCCCAAGCTTTCGAAGGCTTGAAGAACGCCGGCCGTAAGGTTCGCCGTCCCGACAACACCCTTGTCACCACCGACCACAACGTGCCCACTTCCACCAGGAAAAACTTCAAGAACGTCAGCGACTTCGTCAAGGAAGATGACAGCAGAACACAATGCGAGACCCTCGAGCAGAACGTCAAGGACTTCAAGCTCACCTACTTCGGCCTGGGCGACAAGAGGCAGGGTATCGTGCACATCATTGGTCCCGAGCAGGGCTTCACTCTGCCTGGCACAACAGTGGTCTGCGGTGACAGCCATACAAGTACACACGGTGCTTTCGGCGCCCTTGCCTTTGGCATTGGCACGTCCGAGGTAGAGCATGTCCTTGCAACTCAGACATTGCTGTCAAGTAAGAGCAAGAATATGAGGGTTCAGGTTGATGGCGAACTTGCACCTGGTGTGAGCAGCAAGGACATCGTGCTGTACATTATCGGACAGATTGGCACTGCTGGTGGCACTGGCCACGTTATTGAGTTCTGCGGCAGCGCCATCCGCGGCTTGAGCATGGAAGCGAGGATGTCAATTTGCAACATGGCAATTGAGGGTGGTGCGCGTGCTGGTATGGTTGCACCTGACGAGACCACATTCGAGTACCTCAAGGGCAAGCCTCTTGCTCCCAAGTTCGACTCGCCCGAGTGGAAGAAGGCCATCAAATACTGGACCAGCCTACGCACTGACGACGACGCGAAATTCGACGTTGACATTTTCATCGATGCTAAGGACATCGAGCCTACTGTCTCCTGGGGAACATCCCCGCAAGATGTTATTGGCATCACCGGTGCTGTTCCTGGACCGGACGACTTCGATGATGAGAACAAGAAGAAGGCATGCGAACGTGCCCTCCAGTACATGGGTCTGAAGGCGGGTACCAAGATGACCGACATCGTGCTCGACAAGGTCTTTATCGGATCGTGTACCAACGCCCGTATTGAAGACTTAAGGATTGCAGCGCACATTGTCAAGGGCAAGAAGGCGGCACCCAATCTCAAGCGTGTCATGATTGTGCCCGGCTCCGGCCTGGTCAAGAAGCAAGCTGAATCGGAGGGTCTTGACAAGATCTTCGAGGATGCTGGATTTGAATGGAGAGAGGCTGGCTGCTCCATGTGCTTGGGCATGAACCCCGACATTCTCTCGCCGGGTGAGCGCTGCGCCAGTACGTCAAACCGCAACTTCGAAGGTCGCCAAGGTGCTGGTGGACGTACCCACTTGATGTCTCCTGCCATGGCGGCTGCCGCCGCTCTTGTTGGTAAGCTCGCGGATGTGAGAAGCCTCGCCGGGTACGAGCAGGCCTTGCCCTCTGCGAAGAGCGCAGCCAACCGTGTCGAGTCACCCACCAGCCAGCTTGACGAGCCCGAATCGGACGTCGACCTCGACAATGTCCTCGACCTCCCCGAAGAGGGACAAGGCAACACTGTGAAGACTGCCGCACCTACCAGCAGCGGCAGCGGTCTTCCCAAATTCACCCAGCTCAAGGGCATCGCTGCGCCGCTCGACCGCTCCAACGTCGATACCGATGCCATTATTCCCAAGCAGTTCCTCAAGACCATCAAGCGCTCTGGTCTTTCTACTGGCCTCTTCCACGCATGGCGATTCGACGAGGATGGCAGCAAGAACCCCGACTTCGTCCTCAACAAGGAGCCCTACACCAAATCCAAGATCATGGTCGTCTCTGGCCCTAACTTCGGCTGTGGTAGCAGTCGTGAGCACGCCCCTTGGGCGCTGCTTGACTTTGGCATCAAGTGCATCATCGCCGGCTCCTTCGGTGACATCTTCTTCAACAATACCTTCAAGAACGGCATGCTGCCGCTGCAGATCAACGACGCCGAGAAGCTTAAGAAGATCTACGCTGAGGCTGATGCTGGTCGCGAGATCGAAGTCGACCTTGAGAACAATGTCGTCAAGGATGCGCAGGGAGGTGTGCTCGCCGACTTCGAGATCGACGGTTTCAAGAGGCATTGCCTTATCAACGGCCTCGACGAGATTGGACTCACGATGATGAAGGACGACATTATCACCAAGTTCGAACGCAGGAGGACCGAGGAGACCCCGTGGCTGGACGGTAGCGGATACTTGTCGCGTCACCGCACTGGTGCTGTCAAGGTGGAAGCCGCGCCTGTACCCAAGACGAACCGTGGCGAGGAGAAGAGTGAGCCGCTGGAATGGTAAACAAAAGTCAGTGAGAAGAGCAGCGGTGCGGCTACTATAGCTGCCTATGTGTGCATGTCTTGTAACGAAACCGAAATTTCTAAGTTCTACCTGAAGTTCCAATGGCTTTCGGCGTGACGATTGAATGCAAGTACCTGTATGTACGGCAACAGCTGTGACTTCTCGAGCAGCCAGAGGAAAGCGCGGCTGAACATACATGCAGTCTCACTACCAACTCTCCCCACGCTGTTGCTTCACATCTCCGAGACATCGTCAATGGCATACCATGATGGTCTGTCGAGACTCCGTTGAGCTCATGGCCATGTCACAAGAACAGCTGCAAACCCTCGCAATTCATGATTCGACACATCGCATTCCGACGTAGCCGGAACTGACTGCAGAAATGCGAGCGCGAAAAGTGTGATACACGCGAAGGATTTGTTGATGTCGTTGCCGTCCGGCTAAACCGAGGGCGATGTCATACTGTCTCGGGGCGCCCAAGCTGCACGTCGCGATAAGACACCGTTTCCGCGTGCTGCAATGGCAACACACAACCTTGTAAAACTCGCCGAGCTGAGAACCAATGTCACCTACTGCACATCGCATTCCGCCAGGCACAAAGCAAAGAGCAGAGCAGCATATTGCCTGCCTGGAAGTGACGTTGCACGAGACCCACTCTCATGCAGTACACTTGCTCCAAAATAGCCTGCAGACGGAATGATGAGCCGCGAAGGATGCAGAAGCCTCCTGTAGCGTCGAGCTCATGCTGCAAAAGCTTGCCAAAAACATGAGATGTTCGACACGTTTGTACATCGGCCCTGACGATCTTCCCTCGGCAGGACTCCGTGGAGTCCGTCCTTCGTATTCATCGTCAATGGTCGGCGACTCGGATGCAACCTTGGACAGGACAGGGTGCAGGCACCCGTTTTCTGCATGTCTCACGATCCGTTAGCTAGGAGACTTCTCCGTTGCTATCCATACAAAAGAACCCGTTGGGTACTTGCAGTTTTTCTCTTTCAACTTCAATCATTCTACCAGGCTTATCACTACGCAGACTTTCTACCCTTGGCCTCCTCTTGACAAGGCAATATGAAGGCCGTTACTCTCGCGCCCTTGCTGGCTGGCATAGGTTACGCGTTGCCCCAGGCATCTCGATCTTGCCACACTACCACAGAACAAGTCATAGTGCCCACGACCACTGCTACTTATTTGTCTACACACATCATAACCGAGACGGCAACCACTCCTCAGGATCTGGGCACTTACACCTACATCGTTCGTGTCAGCTCGACCAAATCACTGGAAACCCTCACACAGACCGAGACCGAGTGCACGGCCAGTGAGACAGTGTATGTGCCATATGATGCTCCAGACTGAGATCCAAACTGACAATTTGTCTTCCAGTACTGCCCAACCAACCACCACCGTCTACACTACCAATGGCGGAAGCGTTCACGCCCGTCAGGACGACGATGAAGGCGAATGCACCGTGACCGTGACCCAAACCACCACCTACGGCCAAACAGAGACCTACATCCCCAACGGCGAGACCAGCACCTACACGCGGTACTCAGAATTCAGCCAAGCCACGGAAACCACCACCTCGTCCGGCTTCACCGACTACGCCATCGCCACGTCCCTCACATCCGCCCCAGGGAACTGCGGCCCAACTGTGGAAGCAACCTCCCCTACCTCGACCTCAACCATCTACCAAGACGCCCGCTGCGCGCCCTCAGCCTTGATCTCCGCCGCCGGCGTCACCGAAACTTCAACTCAATACGGCATTGCATACGCCCAAGCCGCCGGCGCGGGCTACAACACCAACACGACCGACGCTTCGTCCTGCTGCCAGCTGTGCGCCAAAGCGGACAAGTGCGCCGCCAGCGCCTGGGACAGCAGGACTGGCAAATGCCAGCTCGGGTTTCCTGTGGACTACAATTCTGGGGAGCTGAACTGCGGGCTTGGTTTGAGGACTTACTACGGCGCTGGGCCGGCGCATCCGATGGATCCGGGTAGTGGGTTGTATGTGGCGCAGGTTTGCGGAACGGCGTCGTTCTTCAATGCTAAGCCTGATGATGGAACTTGAGAGTGACGGTTGGGAAGGGGATGGATTGAAATGGGTGGGGGGGAGAAGGTCTCATCATCTCGTATTTATCTTGGTTTCGTTTCTCGTTAATTGTTACATATCATATACCTCGTAAAGTATACTTTTTATGGTTTTATTCGATTGACACAACCTCAACTTGTAGTGCTGTGATGTGGCTCTAAATGCTGGGTTTACATGCAGCCTCAGATTGAGATGAGCTTTGTCGAATCGACTTGCAGCTCGCTCGATCCCACGCCGTGCTTTTTTGAGAGCATGCCAATACAATTAGGCACCGAAATTTGCTCAAGAGAAGAGACGAATTTGTTCAGGTGTAATCTCATGTAGTGGTTGGTCCACGTCGATTGAAGAAAGAGATGATATTTCGATCAACCCCAACCCTAACCCGCGTGGTAAACACCTCGCCGGAAGAATGGTACCATGTATGTGAGGTTCTTATCATGTCTTCCTGTATCAATCCGTCCTTGCAAAAGCTGAAGTAGCTGATGCAAAGGCATACAATAGATCGAGATGTTACAAGACAAGATGTGTACTTCTACTGTACGTGTCGGCTCTTCCACGTTGTGGCTCACGATTTCCAAGTTTCAGGTATCGAGTGACATCACAGCCAAGCAGGAAAAAGTCGAGCAGCGAAGCGTAAGGGCGATAAGGTTCGTCAAGCTCCACCGGCAAACCACGCGAAGCCAGGACCATCTCCACTTGCAATGCCACGATAGTGGAGTTTGAGCGTGTGGGGATTGTATCAATTGGTATGCAAAGACATCCAGAAGGGTGGCAGTGCGGTCGAAACAATTTCAACCCTTTCCCCCATGCTGTCAAACGGTTGGTGCTTAGTACTTGACCGCCTCGCTACGCCAGAATCAGCCACTTTTCCGGGTACGGGTTTCAAAGGGATATGTCACTCCCCTCATCTCACTGGCTTCGCTGGCGTGCGCAGATCAAGCATTGGTGGCGCCAGCTTCTTGTTTTGTGTTTGATGCGCGCAAACAGGCTCGGGGCTCGCGCGACACCAGTCATGGACTCATGGAACTGATCAAGCTGTAGGTGCAATGATGCACATGGCTGAGTTGACCGCCGGCTGTAGTGGTGTCAATGCGTTGGCAGGTCTAGATTTGCCTCTATCCCTTTCGTTCCTGCCGTTGTTTGTTGATGTCTCCTTACCTGCCCACTCCCATCATCTTTGCGCTGCCATTGAGAGAGTGAGGTGAGGTTCAAGTCCACCTGAAGACGCACCTTCCCAAGCCGATACGCGCTTGCTTGGTGACTTCACGCCATCCAGACTTCGCAACGCCTCAATCACCAACGCAAACCTAATCCATTCCTACGACACTCGACACCGGCCTCCTTGGACTAAGACTTCCTCCACTCACTCATACCTCTCACTGCCGACAATCCATATCTTTTGCTGCCAACATGACGACCCGTGCCAAACCACCCCCCACAGACAACCAACGCAGACGCTCATCATGGCGCTCACACAACGTCAAAGTCTTCAAGCGCAAGGAGTCCGCTACTTCACCAATTTCCGAAGAGGGCCCTCCATCTAAAGAGCAAAACGACATCGAAGGCGCACGTCAGCCCGGACCTCCACAGAAGACGACCAAATATATCGAAGCAGACGGCGAGAGTGGCCGCAAAGGCTTCCACCCTTTGAAGTTCCTTGGCATCTGCTGGAGATCTTCATGCACGGCGAGCAGGTATACCAATGTTCTATGGCCCTTTGTCATCGCTGCCATGGTCTTGCACTTCTCATCCAGACATCCTAGCGACAACATTGAGCTTTGGGTCTTCATCACCGCATACATCGGCATGGTACCCGCTGCCAACCTGGTCGGCTTTGCTGGTCAAGAGCTGGCACGTAAGCTGCCCAAGGTCTACGGCGTGGTACTCGAAACGACTTTCGGCTCGGTCGTCGAGATTGTATTGTTCATGGTCCTGATTAAGCAGAATGGAGACGCAAACATACACGTCATCCGCGCCGCCATCCTCGGTTCCATCTTGGCCAATCTGTTGCTGTGTCTAGGCCTCTGCTTCTTCATCGGCGGCATCTTCCACCCCAATCAAAGCTTCCATGAAGCCATCAGCGAAGTGGGTAGCAACCTCATGCTAGTCGCTTGCTTGGGCTTGGTTATTCCGACTATCTTCTACCAAGCGCTCTCGGTTAACTTCTCCACGGGCTTCCTTGAGGAAAGAACACTTCGGATTTCACGCATCACCGCCATCGTACTACTCATTGCGTTCCTTGTGTACCTGTGGTTCCAAGTTAGGTCTCACCACGGCTTGTACGAGGACATCCTGGAAGGAGACGAGCTGCGAGACCACGACAGGCACAGAGATCTTGCCAAGTCTAAACTCACCTTCACCGAAGCCGTCATCGGCGTCGTCATCGGCATCACTTTCGTTTCATTCATGGCTGTATTCCTTGTCCAGCAGATCGAAGTAAGTTGCCTCTCCCTGACACTGTTGCAACCCTACTGACGATCTTGCAGTTTATAGTAAATAATCATGGCGTGAGCGACAGCTTCATGGGACTTATCCTCGTACCGGTTGTCGAAAAGTTCTCCGAACACATAACAGCAATGGACGAGGCGTACGACAACCAGATGAACTTCGCCCTCTCCCACGTCCTCGGCGCCTCCATCCAGACCGCCCTGCTCAACACCCCCCTTGTCGTCCTTGTCGGCTGGGGTCTAGGCAAAGACATGAGCCTCAACTTCGAGATGTTTGACGCCGTGGTATTGATCCTCGCTGTCATCGTCGTAGGAAACTTCTTACGCGATGAGAAGAGCGATTACCTCGAGGGCTGCTTGAGCGTCTTCGTCTATGTTCTCATCGCGATCTGTGCATGGTATTACCCTAAACCGATGGAGGGACAAGAAGTTGCCAGCGGTGGTTCCGCAGAGGGCGCAGCACACAAGCGTATGGTGGCTTGGTGAAACGTGCGCGGGCGAGCAGCGCTTGCGTGCTGTCAACGCAGTTTCAGCGTGCATGACCTACGAAGACTGGAAGTCCATCTATCTTGCTTTGCTCTGGCTGCAGATGAACTTGGTACACAAATCTGAGAGAGACGAGACTTCTCGACGCGTTCAATGCCTGCACAGAATTCGCAGATGGAACAGTTTTCTTTTCTTCTGGTATATTCGATTTGATAGCATAACGAAGCCTTGCTGATTCTTTCACATTCCAAATTATGATCATGGAGTACTTTAATCTCGCCTGCTTGATGACATGTCGTGGTGTGCTGTTCCACTCCCGCCTGAAAATTGCGCTTTTCAAAACAAGCAAACGAAAACAATAATCGATAAACACACACCGGGCAATTAACACATGAAGAGGCAACAAGACCAGCGAGAAACTCTTCCCAAGAACAGATTGCCATTCCACCAAATCCAATCTCCCCAGAACACATGTGCCCATACCCACCCCTCCCAGCAAAAGAACCAGCCTTATAACCAAAGACAACCCCTCCTCCCGAGAAAAGCCTCTCATTACTCCTCCAAGTACCCCCGAAACCTCTCGGCCGCCTCACCAAGGTGCTCTTCCAACTCCCGCGCGTCAATTCCCCACTGCTCGCTCTCGCGCCACGTCTCTCGGTGCTCCTCCGAAATCCCTCCCCAGTGGTGCCAGTCGTATCTCAGCCGTCCTAGCAGCGGCAGTTCGGGAAGAGGCGGACGATGGTTGTTGTTGTTGTTGTTGTTGTCGTTGTTGTTGTTGTGGTGGTGGTGGTGGTGGTGGCCTCCACATGCAGGCGCAGGCACAGGAGCATCAACAGACAACGGAGGGAGCAAACTCGGCTGCCCCGAGACCGGCGTTGGGAGACGGCGATGTTAAGCGCCGAAGGGAGGAGACAGAGACAGAGGCCGACGACGACGAGGTAGGAACTCGTCCGGGCGTGGGACCGGCGATGGGAGACGGCGGTGTTCTGCGCCGCGAGGAGGGAGACGTACGTCGTCTCTTCCTCGGAGGCGATAGGGCCCTTGGGCTGGGAAGGGGTGATGTGGTGGCTGCTGTCCCACCACTTTTGTTCTGGCCAGGCCGTTGTTGCGCAGGACTTGGCCGAAACGGGGGAGTCGCTCTGTCGCTGGCCCTGGCCGGGTGGCTTCTACGGGCTCCTCCTCCTGCTCCTGGGCGGCTGCGGATGGCAGAGCAGCTACCTGCCGGGCTACCAATTGCCCCTGCCACCGGAGCATGCCTGGGAGCTCAGGAGCCGGTCGGGCGCGGCTAGCCGCGAAGAAGATGGGCCCCACGTCCACCCCGTCACAGATCTTCCGACCGTCAATGAGCTTACTCCTAGCGAAGACACTGTCGAGTATCTCGAGGTCGGTATTGTGGTTGGTGCCGATCCTTTCAAGTACAGGGGATCCAAACCGGCCCAAAACGCAGAAAGGCTCAAGCGAGGCAACATGCCACGCGACAAGTCTGCCATCCGTGCTTTCATCCACGTCAAGGAGAAGGTCTAGCAGAACGTGAAGTATTTCGTCGGCGTTAGACCGGTCAACGACCGCCTCATTACCCGGGTCAGCAATGAAGACGCCATCTTCTTCTACCCCGAGTTCTGGGCAGGCAGGGATGGTGCCCTCTCTAGGCTCCTGCGGAAGTCCTTTGTCAGCAATGCAACGAGGCGTGCTGCTGTTGCCCTTGCTGGTATCATCTTGCGCCGAGTTACGAGGCGGCTTTGCGGGACCAGGAGAAGCCGAGCGGGATCGCGGTCTTCTCTGGCCGAAGGCGGGCCAGTTGTTGTTGTTGCTGTGGTTGTTGTGTTTGCGGATAGCAGCAGTGGGGGACATGGGACTTTCCTGCATGCCATCGCTGTCGCAGGCGCTGATCGCGCTGTCGTGCTCCAGATCGCTGTCGCGGGAGGAGATGGAAGAAGCGTCGATGAAGGGGGCAAATTTGGGAGACATTGTTGGTTAGTTGGCTGGTTGGTTGGTTGGTTGATTAATTGATTTAATTGAAATAATTCAAGTCGACTTGATGTTGGAGTACTGCCAGTATTGGACTCGGATGTTGCTTTGGGTGCGGCTGGTAGTAGCTTGAGACGTGAGCGTACGGAGTATGAGATGAGAAAAGGACTCACGGTCTGATGCTGGACATCGATGGTCTATGAGATATTGCGGCGGCCTGCAGAAATGATGATTTGAGGACAATTCAACCATTCAAGCATTAGCTAACCTACAGCCCACGCGACGAGAAGAGCGCGATTCGTAGTTGCGGGTAACTCCGGGGCCTTGATCCTTTATTTTGTGCTTATGTACGATGGTCGCAGCACAGTAAGATTGGACCGATCATTGAGAAGGAGCATGATTGGAAATGCGTATTGGCGAATCACTCCAGGGATCGTAACCAGAGTTGTTCTCGATGCGCGATGGTCGCAGCATCAAAACTTGGGCCGTGCGGCGGGAAGTGAAGTTCGGTACTGTGTAGCTGCAAAGTTGTAGGTCAGCTTTGCTGCAATGCGTGACGCTACGCCATCAGACTATTCGCACCTCTATTCTCATTGATGGTAGCATGCATCATCTATGTCTGTTAAGTCAGCACCGGAACCCGAGCCGCAATGAGTTCTTGCAAACCAGTCCATCAGGCGCGAAAATCAGATTTACAAAAGAACAAAGAGACAAGAAAGCGAGTAAATGAATATTTGCAAATCAGTTTTTTCCTAAACATACTGACTGGTTTTCCAAAGGCCGTGAGGGGGGCAAAATAATAAGTCTTTGCAAAATGGGAATCCGCTCCAAGGCCGTCTTTGCAAACATAGTCTTTGAATGAGCAACACCCAAAATTCAGACCACCGAGCCTGCTCGATGGACGGGTCTTTTGCATATGCAGCTTCTTCGCGTCTATTATCTCGGCCGTACATTCGTTTCCTGCTGATCAAGGAAGGGATATGAGAGGTGAAAGAGAAGGGGAAAAGTGGTGCCGTCTTTCAAGTAAGAGTAGCCATGGCGATGGCGACTTTCTTGGCTTGCTTTTCTTTCCGCTTGGCTGCAATAGAATTGTGGTCAGCAGATGCGCGGTTGATTTCGCATGTAGACAACAAGGGGTCCCAACATGACACCACCCACCCAGTAGAAGTAGAATCAATGAGCAGACCGAACCAAGGCCATCCTACCTTTTCGGTCCTTCTCCACACGAATGACGTTCCTCGGCGGGCTAGGATTCCTTTCGACAATTGGCAGGATCTCGCGGTCACGACGGTCGCGGTACTCCACCAGCTGGTAATCTTCATCAGACCGGTCGCGCACGCGCAGTGCGAGCCTGTCCTGGTCTTCGCGCTCCAAGCGCAAGGCGCGTCGCTCAAGCTCAAGGGCTCGAATCTCGTGCTCGATATCACGTTGACTGCGGAACTCGCGCTCCTGCTGGACTAGCGCGCCGCTGTTGGATGGAGGCGGGACACGCTCTTCAATAATCGTCTTGTGTTCCTCGAAGTATTCAGGGGCCTGGGGTGGTGCAGGTGGCGGAAGAGGTGCTGGTGGTCCAACCTCTTCCACGACCGTCTTGCGTTCTTGGAAGATCGCCTCCGAGGCACTGCGACCGCGGGTGCGGTGGCTGGCCACACTACGTGGCGGCGATAGATGACGACTGGGAGGAGGAGCAACACTTTGAGGAGGCGCAATACTCGGAGAAGGCGCACGGTGTGACCTCGAGCGGTGAGAGTGGTGGGACTTCATGGCAGAAGGGGCGAAATCCGAAGGCGGGTTGATGTACTCCTTTCGGATGAGTTCTTCGTGTCCAAATTCTTGTGGAGGAGCCGGCGCCTCTTCGACCTTCTCTTCATAGCGGTAGACTGTTTTTTTGTCTGTCACATTGTTAGTGTGCTTTCGTGCTGCAGGGATGATTTCTTACTAACCTCCTGCCTTATACATCTCACTGATCTTGATCACTTCGTCAATTTGATCCTTCTCCAAAGCGATGCGGAGAACGAAGAAGTCCTCTTCTTCATCGTATTGATAAGCCAGATCATGCAGGGCGTCTCTGTGCACCAGGCGCTTGGGCATACGGGTCTTGCCCTTCTTACCAACCCGAGGCGGCGAAGCGCTTACTCTGGACTCCACATAACTGGAGCTGCTGCTGCTAGAAGTGCTGGCAGACCTGACGGTTGACGGTGCTTTCGTCGAAGGCGCCTTGGAGCTCTTGTGACTCTTGGCGCGGCCACTGCGGCGGTGGACCGACCGCTCACGCTTGATCTCAACTTCGCGGTAGTTTTCGTCCGGGTGGTGGTGCTCGTGGTAGTGGTAGTCATCGTACTCGGGCCGCCTAATAGGAAGAGGTACCGGGGTGTACGGGGGTATGCGGTGCTCTTCCCTGTCATAGCGAGGCCCAGCAGGACGACGGTCGAATGTATTCAAGCTGCTCTGGCGTCTCAAAAGGCCAGGCCTCGGCGGGGCGGCGTAAGGGTCATACTCCTCGCGTGGCCTGTAAGGAGCCAAGGCCATCTGCGCGAGCTCACGCGGGTCGACCTCACCAAAAAGCTCCTTGTCCGTTCGGCGTCTCGGGCGGCCTTCGTGGAAAGTGTCTTGGAAGATGCGCTCGCGTTCACGGTCGTCGGCATGACGAGGCGGACCACGGCTGTAGGCCCGCTCCTGGACTGCAACGCCAGGAGGTGGGCCACGCTGCGGCTCCGCATAGCGATACTCGTCTTCATATCGGCCTCGTGGAGGCTCGGGCGGGCCACGGGCAAAGTTGTCGAAACGGTCTCTGTCCCAACGCTGAGGCGCTTGGGTTGGGGGATAGTCAGAGTAGGCCAAGTCGTCGGCGGACTGGCGGTAGCCCTGGCTGAAGCGAGACATGGTCGGTGGTGGTGAGGTGGAGGTTGGAGGAGGTCAGTATCGGTCGGGCGTGGGGAGATAGTTGGCAGGGTGGTGGTGAGGTGAGACAAGCTCGGCAGCGGTGGGGGGATGTCCTGAGAGGAAACGACGGCAGAGGCCAGGAGTGAAAAGACGGGAGACGACAAACTCCAGCGATATGCCGGCAGACAGCAGACACCAGGCAATATCAGTCAGAAAGGAGTTGGTGGGAATTTGGCTGCAGGCGTCGTCGTTGTGCAGGTGGCTGGGCCTTGTGGAAGATGCAATCATGCAACGATACATGAGCATACGTCAGAGGTCACTGCACCAAACCGTGATGCCGCCCAATATTGGCGGGGTGGAGGGAGAAACAGGCCAACACCTGGACAGGCCGGGCTGACAGGCCATGCCTGTGAACACGACTCGTACATCATTCTATCATTTAACATCGGAAGATGCCTTATTTTCGCCTTATACCACAACTACATGCAGACAGCAACAGTACGGTAGTGTGTTGTATTTCGACAAGCGAGCATGCACCACGCAGTCTCCTCCTCCCTGGATCTGCTCCACTCTTGTTGGGCTGACACGCTTTGGGAGGAAGATGAAACACTTTGAGAACACAAACGAGGCCAATGCGCAACACAAGGCTTGGAATGCCGCTCTGAGAACGCACGCTACCGTGAACCTAAAACTAGCCTGAAGAACCGGACTCTTCCATGGACCACGAGGCATTGTCACAATAATCTCAAGCCTCCAGCCACCTCGAATTCGAATGGCAAGAGTCATCATTCGACAACTGATGCCTTGCCACTATCCGTATCGAACTTGAGTCCGACGAATTGGGTGCCCTTTTTGAGAAACGGCGAAATCTTCAAGATTGCGAGGTCTTCTCTGACACTCTCCTCAATGCTGGAAAATCGCGTCAGCTCAAACCACCAAGCAAAGGGAAAGGAAAGGCAAGAATCGGGACTTACGATCCAGTGATCTCACCAAAGTCCATCTTTGCCAGCTTTCCTTCCTCAGAAGGTGCAATCCCCGTCAACGTCTCGCGGATCGCTTTGTCGTAGAAATGCGTCATGCCGCAGTCTTTGCGTCTTGTCGTCAGAAAGAGAACCAGTCACTCGTGTGAGAAACCCAGAGAGGAAGAGAAAGCAACTAACCAGTGTGATGCATAACAACAACAATGTTCGGCCCAGCGATCGTCTGCAACACAGCAAGCGACCTGACGGCGTCCAACGCCCTGCCCCCAGCATTGCGGACCACGGCGACTCCTGGTAGGCCTTGTCAGCCAAATCGTCCACGAGAAGACCGATGGATGAATACAATCCACGTTGATCAACACTCACTGCTCAACTTCAAATCCAGCCCTAGAATCTCGTGTACGTTCACGCGTGGATCCGCGCAGGACAAGACGATGATCCCTTCGCCGCTCGCTTTTGCCATTTCGGCCATTTTCAGGAATTGCGGCGGGGAATTGTAGGTCGAGGTGAATTTGCTGCGGGAAGAAGTAGGACGCGTGAGCTAGCACTTTGTGCGTGTTGCTTTGACATCACACCTGGAAACCTCATTTGGGTTGCATACCTGTTTTGCTCCAGCATCCCAGCGATTGTGTTGGGAATCATGATGAATGATGTTGACTTGTAAGTTTGGACTTGGGTCTTGAATAAGTGTGGATTGAATGTTGCAGAAAGATCGAGTTGATGTGTTGGAGTATGGGCAGCCTCTTATAGACATGTGCGAAGGTCTAGGCTGACTTCCGATGTCACGACAACACCAATCTTGGTCATCTTCGCAGATTACTGATCGCTCGACGCCGGCAGCTTAGCAACCCCAAGGGCCAGAGTGAGGTCGACGCGTATCATGGAACGGCGATCCAGGATACTGTTGCGCGAAGTACCCATGGCATGATCTTTGCGAAGTGGTCTCGAGGTATCGCTGACCGACGTGCTGGTGAGCAAGTACCTCGAGATGCTCAATCCTGTTCTGGAGACTTGTGCGCGAGGATCCACAGCGGCTTCGATACTATGGCAACACCGATCTTGGCCATCTCTGCAGGCAGACCTCTCCGATACCGATCTCTCGCCTAAGCGATTCCATCGTCGGGAGTGACATCAGCAATCCTCGACTACCAAAGCACAACATTGCACCGAGGAAAGACCACTTCGTCAATAGGTACCTCATTACATCCCATCCAAGCAAGTTTTCATTCGAGGTATCATCATCAATCCTCGAATCCTAATGAACACAACACGCCAACGAGAGACCAGTCCCTCGATACATACATCTCGCCTACGTAACCATCCCTCGGAAGTGGTGTCAGCGACTTCCACTCACCCAGCCCGCATGGTGTGCCAGTGAGACACCGCCTTCTTTCACAACGCATCACACCCAGGCAGGACTTCTTCCGAGGTAGTATCTGTCGCTTTACATAGCAAAGGAACGCAGATGCCTAATGAAAAGAGTACTTATCTCACGCCCAGCTTCTTTAACATGACTGCTAATATACAGAGCCGTGCCTGTCGCGTGCATAGAGCGTCACGAGGATGAGACCTTCTTTGTAGAGGTGATTCGATCCGACAAGATCCACCACATGCTTGAGCCTCCCATCTAACACTGGCTCGCCGCTAGTCTATGGCTATGGATTGTTAGGAGCGTATAGCAAATAGCTCATAGAAGCCGCATGGTTCGAGCTAATCGTGCGGCTGTTTATACATATGCGTAGTGAGGAGTTAGATCTTTATGCGTCGTAACCTTGTCTAGGAACTCACAATGGATAAGTGAAATGGGTGTTGCTCTGAGTGGATAGTAGCTTATGCATGTTAGAACAATATGATTTGTCAGGATATCAGCAAACGCTTCTTTCTCATTGAAATCATGATAATAGAAGTCCCTCGGAGTTGACCTCATTCACCTCACTCGACTACAAAGAGGCTCTCTTGGCGAAGTGCAAGACGCCTTTCTCGACGTGAGCGTTAGCCCTAGCGTTGGTCTCTCCCGTCGCCTCGCGAGCCCTCTCCCTCTCGGCTTTGAGCCAAAATTTAGCCTCATCAGAAGACTTCCCTTCGGCCTCCTTGGAAGCTTGAAAGTCCTCGGCCTCCTTCACCATGCGATCCGCACCCTCGAGGAGTTTGATGAGGCGGAGATGCTCTTCGCGACCGCGGGCGATGTCGTCCAAAGCGCTTTCCTGGAATGCAGTAGGCCGCTGCTTTACGAGTTTCTCGTCGATGCTGTAGGTCGGATTAGTGGATTCCAGCACATCTTGGGGCAGCGACAACTTACCCAGCCGTGTACGCATTCGAGTTCTCCGCCACGATGGATCTGACATCTTTCGAGGCCGAGACTGTGAGCGAATCCAGCCACTTGCCCTGGTTACTGGCTTCAGCGGAGCGTTGACTGGATTCGCGGGTGACGTCGTGTTTGGCCTCTTTGGTGGGTGGTCCTCTGGTTCGACCGGGCATGGTTGCGATGCTGTCTGTGGTGTGCTGCCTGGTTTAGATTTGTTTGCACGTGATGGGTATGATGGGAATGTTTTTTGAATTGCAGTGTCTTGAATGGAACAGGTTTCGGCGGGCCAGGTTCGTCCTCGAACGTTTGAGGTAAAAGCATAAGCGAGGAAGGAGCGATCAAGGCCAGCCTTGGCGCTGGCCTCAGTCGTTTGCTTTCCTGCCTGGAGAAGTCCAAAAAGTCCAATCGAGACGCGGCGATGAGACGACTGTAGCGGATGATGACTCGAGAAAAAAGTGCAGATGCGTGGCCGTGGGCGCGTTCAACCAGGTGACTCGGTTGTTGTAGCTGAGGAGATTACGTTGCCTCACCCTTTGGCGCCGTAAGATATCACGGAAAAGATACAATCAGCCCGCCAAAGCGTTCTCGAGGATGCTTTATAAGTATCGTGGAGGTAGGTGTAACTGCAGTCGCTATCAACTGTAAAGTGCCAGTAAGGGACAAGATATTTCTATCAGTGGAAGTTTTGTCTTACAGCGTGACACTGAACAGGCCAAATCATGGAGTCGCGCCATTTCATCGCTATAGATGGAACATAGTATCGTGAGGACTGCCATATCGAAGCTGGTCTTCCCTTCCCCTCTTGAAGAAGAGAAGTGTACGACCGAGTGTTATCGTTACCTCCGCATTCGAAACTCCAGATCTCAGCGCAATGTCAGATCAAAAGATACTCTAGGACCTCATCACTCAACCATCCATTGACACAGAGAACGCAAAGGGGGATCTTGAGGCTGTCGATGTATATCTTTCGTTGCTCGGTCGCATGATGATGCATTTTGTTTTGCGTGTGACCGGACAGCAGTGCGCCTTGGTCGAGTATCCCGTCACAGTGTCCCAGCGTATAGGGACAGACAATCGAGAGAGCGGCCGACAACAAGTTCTTTGTCCGATCGATGGAGCGGCCAAGGCGAAGACTCAGGAGCATTGAGCTCGAGCGTAGCACGTTCAACGCCTTCTTGTATTGCCGGTGTCTGTTGGAATCATTTGGCTTCCAGGCTATGTCAGACCCTCCAATACCTGTTGTGATCCTCCGCAGGCTCAATGTCTCCGTCGATCGATTATGGCGGGTACCGGATGTGCAAAGCTTGAGATGCGGTCGTTGAGAGTACTTGTGACTCGTGTGTGGCAGCGACTTGCTTGTAGATGTGGATAGCATTCATCTGTCCGCATAAATAAATGACTGCTGCCATCAGATGCTCATTTTTGAAGATCGTGTGTTGCGGTTGTAGAAAGCCGATGAGCATTGTCGACATCGATTGAACGACCGGGTGCTAATATCGAACAGTGAAAGGTTGCCATGACCGCTTCACATGCATGCAAGACTCCGTGTGCTCGTGTGAAGCTTTCAGACCATGGAGGACTCGGCTTTCATATTTGGGAGTAGTTTGTAGTGGTGGTTGGCGCGAGGCATCTGGATAGAGGGAGTTAGCGAGGCATGCAGTAGGGAGACATGCATGTTATGGTGGAAGTCAAGATCTGTTGGAGATCCTTGAAGGTGAACTACTTCGACCTATCGAGCGTCTTGCCAGTTGCTGTACGCGTCCTAAGACTTCACCTCGTCGGCTTCTGTAGACTTCTTACGCCACGCATTAGATGGCGCCTCAGAGCCCAAGATCTCCTCCCTCTACACCGTCGAACCAACATCGAGGCAACAGTTGGTGAGGTAAACGTCCGTGAGATCGTGCGATGACTTGATCTGTTACCGGGGGACGCTGTGAATCCGCTGTTGGCTTTCTTGCTTAGGCGCTGTACAGCTTTCACTTCGAGGAGCAGTCAGCCAAAGCCCGCGTCAACACCACACCACCACACCGCAACATCGAGAAGAACTCACAATAACTATGTGCACTTGCAATGCTACCAGTCCATACGTATATTACTGTAACAACAGCACGGACCAGTATATCTCTTGCACTGGAGGCGGCCGGAGACGACATGGTCGATCAGCTTCACCGCCAAACTGACACTTCCGACCTCACAGCAAAACGCACGCCAACGCCGAGCTCTAGAGCGCCTTCAAAAAGATGCAGAGCAACTCCTCGATCCGCAATGAGAGAGGCAGCTCGTCGTTCAAAGTGTCATGGTCTGGCCTTGGAAGACCCCTGAGGTAGGGAAGGCACGCAGACACCAACTCCACGCTGCCCGTCGCAAAGTTGGCACATACCAACACATGAAACTTGAGCGACGCGACTTGGAGAGGACCAGGTCTCTGATCAAACCAGAGGTAGCGGCTCCCGTGAAGAGCTAAGTCGAAGAGCACAAAGAGACTTTGCGGCGATGCAGCCAACTCGAAACAAAGCCGGATACTCGGCGCGCAACCAGACTAGCAGCATTGCACATCCCAGCAGTTCATGAACAGGATGCGCACATCGACGCGTCCTTGTTCCATGGTTTAACACTCTGTCGCCGAGGGGTTGTAGCACATCGCCTTCAAAGACTCCATCGGGGTTCCGCTGCCAACACGCCACAACTCGAGCTGCCTGCCTTCGTGAACAAGCTTGCGGGACATGCCAGGGTGACAGCCAAGCTATGCTACACGCATGGAGTAACACCACTTGGGCGCATACGTCGAGTGCTTCTTTGCGCATCGCCAAGTCGCTCGAGTACTTCGTGGGAGCCTGGATGCAAGACCGGTCCTCCACGAAAGACGGCAAATAGCGAATAGCGAACACCGAGTACCGCGCGCGATGGCTTCACTTCAGTCTGGCTGGCATTGCATCTTGAGGGCAGAGAGGTTGCTCGTTCACCTCATAAGCTATTGCCATCCAAGTTTGGGCGGAAGGAATATCTAACAGCTTGGTCAACTGCGCCTACACGGGCGACATCTCGATGTCCGGCCCGAGAAGACAACAAAGGGAGCATGCGTACGCGCGGACTCAATCTCGAGCATGATGACTCGGCATGAGCCAATGCATGTTTTGATCGCATTGAGGTAGCATGAGGTAACAGCAACTCAACCCATGGTCAGGGTACTTTCAAACTTGCAGGGTGGGCTCGTACAACACCTGTCAAAGGAAACTTAGCGATGGATACAGGCACAAAGGGAATCCTATTCGCGACACCAGTACTGCGTCCAGAACAATGCGTACTGCTCAACGGCACAGATCTCGTTTCCGGTCCGGAGGGCCCGACTCCGATTCTCTTCAGGATTGCCAGCGTTGCGGCAAAAGCCAGGCTCGGGGATGGACGCATGGCGTTCAGCTGAGGCGGACACCTCACGTTGCATATAAAGTCTGTTCTTCCGAGACATACGCAGATGTTGAACCTGCTGAGAGAACACGGCCCGTAGGCAGAGACTGTGGTAGAGTCTGACGCCCCCCTCCTGCCGAGATGCCCTAAACTTTACAATCAGGACACGGCAGTGCCTCGCGGCTTCCATGCATGACACAATGATCGGACCGCATGCACGCATGGTAGTGTCAACAAGCCTTTGTCCGCGAACGGCCTTTTCGGCAGCAGAAGACACTGGAGAGGCATAAGCCGTGAGGACATCGGCAGCCATCATCGGCGTACCCATGCCTCCTCCCTGTACGTCTACCGCCAAGCGGCGCCATCAAGCAGTCAGCCGCCGCGGAGCGAACCTAATAGCATGATGTGAACCACATGGCGACAGCACAGCAAAACCACGTCCACTTCAATGTTACCAATGCAAGCGGGAGGCGACGATACTACTCTGCCTCGCAACATGGCGGTACTGCACACTGCACACTGCACTCCGCAAGGACATGCAGCAGAAAGAAGCATAGCTTCTGCGCCGGTAAGCAGCAGCTACAGCATGCTGCATTCGATGAAGGTAGGCGAACTCGTGGGCAGCTCTTCAAAAGATCGAAGAGAGCAGAACATGCATTATCTGGGAGACACAGGATCGTCAGCAGATCATATAGCATTACGGCTGTGTGCAGACTGGCCGACTCCCTGGAGTCAATAATGTCCATCAACAGCCCTGCACTGCGTACCGAGATGGATACATGTGATCTGGCGATCGTTGCCCATGCCTTCCCCGCGCAACACACAACGTGACAACGTTGGACGCAGACGTCTCTGCATTCTGGGATTGGCATGAGAGGTACAAGCTCACGTCTTCGGAATACTGGCGTCGTGCCATGACGATCTTGTAATGGGAAACGCAGACCCCTCATGGTAGACCAGGTTCTCCGCATCAGCGCCATGTGCCTCGTGATGCGTCTGGGCCCTCAACCACTGCAGGGCAACATCTCGATGGATTCAATGGCGGTATAGTCTGGGCAGTAATTGCGTCAGTGGTTTTCGAATTCCCATCTCATAGGCGTGTAAGCCGTGTTGTGGACACGGGTAATTGGTCATCGGCCTCGGCAGCCCTGACAGCGGAGATGGGTTGGCAAAATCGGTCTCCGCACCACCAAGTCCGCTCGCTGGACAGGATTGTGAAAAGAGAGGCCACAGGCACAGGCTGTTAACAGCCTTGTGAGCCATTCATGCCGCGCGTTATATCATGGCTTGAGAAGGTGCCATGGGCACGTCGGTCATTGGTTGGTACCGTCGGGGAGAAATGGCATGGCTTCCCAGCCTTGGTCGCGGCCGCTCTCGTGACATTTGCGTACACGGTTGGTGTACCGACTGGCGAAGGTGGTGGCGTCCAGGCGTCTACTGCAAGCTCGCCGTCTCCGCATTCTTCGCAGAGCAGTAAGCGACTCTGTGCCCCTGACCCTTTGAGCCAGGCCAGTCGCACCCTGCAGGCGGCCGTTGGCTCTGGGGCTTGTGTGCGGAACCTACTTAGCTGCATCACGCCCGCCCAACTCTCTCTGCCTGCCTGAGTAGTTGTGATGTGTGTAGCATCTACTGCCCAAAGAAACAAGTTTCAGTCGAGAAAAGCCCAACAACTTCCCTTGCTGCGACAAAACGGCCGGATACTCAGATAAAGCTGCCCAACAACGGACGTAGAAATACTTCGAGTCCTCGACGCCCACAACTTGTCCCCGGCGCTTGACCAGCCCGCAGCCCGTTCGCATTTCTCCACAGCGAACGATTTGGAGTCCTCGCCTGTGGCCCGTCTTCCCCGCGACGGACATCCTTCTTGTTCGTCTTCCTGCTGCTGCTGTTGAGGAGTATCTAGCTGGGGCCCGTTGCGCATCTTCTGGATCGAATCGAGAGGAGCCAAGAGTACTCAAGGTCGCCGCGTCTAGGTCCGACAGATCCGTGAGTTCGGGCAGAGACAGAACCGCCGTGGCTGTCACGCGCTGGGCCATTTGGACCATCTCCCCCACAGCCATCTCCGCACACGCGACCAACCTTGTCAACCACTCCACAAACATTTCCTCGGTGTCTACCGAGCCACGCGGCATTACTCCAACCTCTCTTCCTGCGGACGACGTCTTTCATGCGAGATACTGGTAGCTCGTTGATATACACACTTCGGCTGTTGTGTTGTGTTGGGATATAGATCGAGTCGCGGTCGCGGTGCGCCGGTTATGCGAATAAGTTGGTCTCCCCATCATCGGCATCATCATCATCATCGCTTTGGCTTCGCGCTCAGGCAACGTATGCTGACCACCACCTAGCAGACGACAACACGACATAGACTCCATTTGTTCCTGCTTTCCTGGATATGTAATACTTCCCAAAAGCTTGGGTATCCAGTAAGTCGATACGATTCTCGCCGAGCTCGCCGCTCCAGACGAAATGCTGACTTGCATGCAGCCTTGCATTTGTAGACATAGATTATACGCCGCCACGACTTCTTACGATCGACACAAAATAACCCAGGTAAGCTTCCATCTTTTGTTTCTTTGCCTCTTGCGTTTTGTTTGGGTTGCGGTCTCCTAGGGTCCAGATCGAAGCTCCTGGTGTTCCTCCATAGGCAAGACCCATAGTTCTTGCTGAGGAGAGCGAGGCTCAGCGGCTGCGCTGTGTTTCTTGCTCACGATTTGTTTGCGCTGGCGCAGCCTGAGTCGGCCAGCAAGATGGTTTTTGGTGACTTAGATCGTACCCGGCTCAATGGTTCTCCCTCCATCGGCTCGATCGCAACCATCAAATCCATGTATGCGCGACCGCCTTTTCGACCGTCCTGATCAGGATGGTGGCGCATATGGGCGTCCTGCTATGCGCATGCCGCTGGATCGCGGCCGCGCTGAAAGGTTGCTAATGTGGTCGGGGTTCTGGCTGGCGGACGTCTACACTCCTCGCGCAATGATGAGATCGTGGTGAACCATGGAACAGCCAGCCCAGCATTGCAAGTTTCTCGGTGTGCTGAAAGACGTGGTGGCGCGCAAGTCAGATTTCTGGATGCGACAGAGCGGTAGAGCATTCAGGTCCAACCAATGCACCGGGCAATTAAACACCAGCACATGCCCTCTCGTGCTCTGTCTTGATGTTGCACGGGTTTCAGGGTCAATTTTGTGTTGTTGGGTGGTTTGCAACACTCCGAAGTGGGAAGGACAAACGCGGAGGTTGCTGGAAAGCTCGAACGGCCAGGAAACGAAGACCTCAGCGCTGGAAATCGTGGCGACACATCTGGTTGCCTACCAAAGATGCTGGGCATACACGTCAAACCTCACGAACACCTTTCAGCGTCGTTCATCGCAGCCAAGGGCGCTGTCTTCAGCCGTCGGGCTGTGATTTCTTTGACTGTGGCGTCCTTTGGGTTTGGCCAAAGTCAACCCTCGGGTTGATTGCTCCAAAGACGAGCGCAGAGTACTTGGACACTTCAAGACCACTTGCTCAAGGATGGCGCAAGGGCCAAGATGGCCTACTCTGTTCATCTCATTTCATATGCATGTTTTTTGTTACGTGACTTGGAGAGAATCTCTATGTCCATACGAGAAATTTCACGACTAATCCGGACATCTAGAAAACCCCAACCATCTACCCCTGGCCCCTTAGCCCTGTATGATGAGACGTGCAACACCAGACTCTGAGGCCGTTGGTTCGTCTGAAGACGAAAGACCGTGGCCGATGGCAACGACGTTTGGAAGCCTTCCCAGGAAGGAAAACGGTGTACCTGGTCTTGGTGGTGGCATATGGTCCTCCTCCCAATCGCGCGGGTCCTTCAAGCTGGGCGAGCAGGCTCGTCGTAATGCAGCTCGCGAGGCCCGTATGGGTGCCCCCAATATGGCATCGGCAAGACCAGCAAACACTCCGTCTCCGGCAACAAGCAGCGAGCATGGAGCAAACTCCTTGCCTTTTGCTATTCCATTGCAGCCAACACCAAAGGCCGGAAGGTCTTTGTCCCATTCTCAAGGCCAGCGCGAGATGCCTGCTTCTTCTGTTGCAGGCGTGCAGCAAACTGTTGCAGGAATGGAAAGGCCTGCGGCTTTGCCGCTGGGTCTTCTCAACGAGGAGGTCGAGGATGGCGATGCCGACTCTGATCGCGACTCTGACTTCGGTGGCATGCTGACGCAGACGGTCTCCCACCCGGTGTTCAGCAATCTTCACCGCACGTCGACCCTGCCAACGCAGTACAGCTCGCCATTCTCTGCTGCGAGCAATCCCAGGAGGTCTGACACCTTTGACGGCAGCGGCTTCGATCGTCGTTACGAAGCGGAGTTTGGTGATTTGACACTTAGTGAACTTGGTATGTTTTTGCCTTCAGGGAATCCAGACTTCAGGCCTCAGGCTACCTGTCGTCGCGAGCACTGTGATATCACAAGTCAGCACGGCAGTATGGCATGTGGGATGATGTCGTCGTAGTCGTCAGCCCCGTTCTAACCTCTTCTCCTAGAACATTCCCGTCGACCTCAGTGGCAGACATCCTTGGGTTGGGAAGAGTTGCCCAACTACAGCGAGAGCCGCCGTCATTCAATGGCAGATATCCCGGCTCGGCGCGGCTCTATCATCGCAAGCAATAATTGTAAGTCATTGGCCTCTCCCCACATGCCACAGACCTCACTGCATGTGCTACTGCGCTGTGCTGCTACCTCTGGCGTCACTGGTTTGCTCGTGGGGTAGTAGCATGTGACGGCAACGTCGGCAGGGAATATATCAGCCCTCATTCTACTTCTCTCGCGACTAACTTTCTTCTTCCCCTCACCTTCAGTCTTCAACCTAGACAACCACACCGACCACGACGCGAACATGCATCGCGTTAACCGCAACAACCTCAACGACAACGGCGCCGCCACCAACGCGCGTGAGCCGTACACGATTCCGGAAGGATACAAAGTCCCACACGTCGCCTTAGAGCCACATGAGCGCACCATGAACGCCGACCGTGCTCCGACGATGCCATTTGCCGGCGGTCGCCCACGTAAGATGTTGTACATCGTCTCGTTCAAATGCTCTCGCGTTGGAGTCTTCTACCTTCTTGACAACACCGGTCTCCAGGTCTCTGAGGGTGACATGGTCATCGTCGAAGCCGACCGTGGCCAGGACCTCGGCGTCGTCCAGCACGCCTGCATCACCCAGGAAGAGGCCCGCACTCTTCTCGCCAAATACGGCGAAGAGCAGTACAAGTGGCTTATGATGTTCTCGCAAAACAACCAGGCCGGCGCAGTCAACCCAAACGCTGCGGTCTACGGCGAGGCCAATGGTGCTGGCGCTGGCAACCCGAACCAGCCTTCCACTCGCCCGCCGCGCGACGCCTTCCAGAACCTCAAGCCGAAGGCCATCAAGCGCATGGCTGCTCCCCACGAAATCCGCATGCTCATGGATAAGGAGGGCAATGAGGCCAAGGCGAAGCGCGCTTGTCAACAGAAGGTCTACCAGCACCACCTGGACATGGAGATCTTGGAAGCCGAGTTCCAGTGGTACGTTCAAAATTCTCACAGTAACGCGATGCCATCAAACACATATTAACTTTCATTTCCAGGGACTGGCAGAAGTTGATCTTCTACTACTACGCCGACCACTACGTCAACTTTAAAGACTTGGTTAACGACCTATACAAGTTGTACAAAGTCCGCCTCTGGATGTCTGCCGTGAACCCCGCCTCCTTCTCACCCAATGCCATCAACCAGCCGCCGACTGGCATCGGCCCAGGCGCCATCGTGGCTCACTCCCAGTCCGGTCCGGACTTTGACAACACCTACACCATGGCCTACGGCACCGACCCGGACCCGTACGGCGCCATCCCACCGTACCAAGTTCCATACAACACCTACAATCCGAACTACCCGGCCATTCCAGGCATCAACAACTCCTTCGCCCCGCAGCCGCAGGACTACGGAGTCGTCGACGGCATGATGCAGCAGTTCGGCATGATGCAGCCGTACGGAGGTCACCAGATGCAGCAGCAGGCCGGGGATGCCCCGCCGCAGCAGCAGCGCACCCGCATGCAGCCCATCGGTGCCGGTCGTGGCATGATGCAGCAGCAGCAGGGCGGCCTCGGCGGTCTTGGAGGCGGTTTCGGTCGTGGCAACGGCAACGCCAACGGCGGCAACAACTACCAACAGCACCAGCAGGGCGGCGTGGCTCAGCACGACTTCGCTCGTGTGACCGCCAACAACACCCACGTCGACTGGGACGCCCTTGGCACTCTCCGTCGTTAGAACCGCGGTTGATACCCTTTGACCGACCAACTGACCGCCGGAAAGCGAGGATAAACTAACACAGAGACTGCAAGAAAGATCGGATCAGATCGGCAGACTACAAACCGGTGTTTGCTTTTTGGATGGGGGCATGTTTGCTTTTACTACTACTACGGACAAAGGTGGCGAGAAATGAATGGCAGGTAGTTTTCTTCTTCTTTGAGATAACAAACCAATGACCAAGGGGCAGAGAACAAGACCACGGAAGCGAGAGATACCAAATAAAAATTTCCTTTGCGATTGCCGTTCCCCTCGCAGGACTCACTACGTGTATGCGCCTGACCTATGTATGCCTCCTCCGTGACAATGGGAAGTGAACCTCTGTCGAAAATCTTTGATAGAAGTGAAGGTCCACTCGAGATCCCTAGGAGCTTTATACTTACCCCTTCATCGCACCTACTCTATGATAAGGACAGATAGGACTACATTGAGACTTTCTGATATAGGCAAAATTCCACTCGAGGCCTTTAATTACTTTATCCTTCCCTACTACTACCCTTCCATGATGGCAAAGCTGGAAGCTCTTTTTAAGCTTTATGATAGAGACAAATTTCTACTCGGAACTCTTATTCCTTTAACCTTACTTACTTTTTATAGATGTCTCGGCGGTAGTTCTCGGACGAACTATCGGAAACCTCTAGTCGGAGCGAACATGCCTCTCTTTAAAGTCCTTCTTCCCCTATACGGACATCTCGGCGGTGGTTTCCAAACGAACTACCGGAAACCTCTAGTCGGAGCGATCATCTGCCTATCCTCGTCTACTGTCATAGGTACAAAGCTGTCTCGGCGGTAGTCTTCGAGCGAAATTTAGGGAGTGTATGATTGTTCCTTTGATCTTATGCAATCTCACGTATAAGATCCTACCTTCACTTTATCTTTACAGACATTCATCAGAACAACTCCTTTCTCCGGGCCAATCTCTGGAATGTTAGATGTGAGCTCAGGTGGGTCCTCAACAGAAAGGCACTTCCGGGTAGTCTTTACTTACACATGACTTACTTGAGTGTTTCCACTGTGGCCCTTCTCTTCGGCGTAAGACACCAGAAAAATTGAGGTGCGCTCAGGTAGGTGCTCAATGAAAATGGTCATCCGAGTAATTATCTTCAAGAGCATCGTCGGAAAGCGACATCCTCTCACCGGTGGAACATCACAGATGCCTGACGTACGCTCAGATAGGAGCCCATCGAAAGATAAAATTTTCCTCGTCAATGTTCACAAGTGTCTCCAGGAAGCAGCTCCTCTCATTGGCGCTGAGATCGCGAATACCCGATATAGGCTCAGGCACGCGCTCACGACAAGGTCCACGTCCGACGAGATATCGATACTTCGTTTACACACTGACTTCATCTAATTAATTCTCATTAGCTATAATCTTCAGCAAAACCACGTCCTCTACACCTCGATTGAACCCGTCAACCTAACATCCCTACTACTCGCCCCAACATAAATCGGATACTCGCCACTCTGGAGCTTCCACTTCTGCGCAACAACGTCCCAAATACTAAGATCCCTCCTCGTGACCGGGAAAGTAACAGTCTCCGTAGCGCCGCAAGCGATGTGCACGCGCTCGAAGCCGCGCAGCTGCCTAGCCGGCGCGGTGGCGATGTTGACGTAAAGCTGCGGGACCTCGCTGGCTTCCACGGCGCCCGTGTTGGAGATCTTGACGCTGACGTTGAAGAGGACTTCCCAGAGGTCTGCGGGTCCGCCTTGGGGCACTGGGGTCTGCTCGGTCGGGTACTCGTTGGTGTTGCCGCCGAGGGACTCGACGGAGAGGTCTGCGTAGGAGAAGTTGGAGTACGACAGGCCGTAGCCGAACTCGTAGCGCGGGGTGATGTTGTGCTTGTCGAAGTGGCGGTAGTCGATGTAGAGGCCTTCGGTGAAGTTATCTTGCGGGTAAGGGCCGGAGCCGATGGTTGAGTTGAGAAGGTGGCCGTAGTCGGACTCGTTCTTGGCGATGGTGAAGGGCATGCGGCCGGAGGGGGAGACGTCGCCGAAGAGGATGTCGGCGATCGAGTTGCCGATTTCTTGGCCGGGTAGGCCCGCGTAGAGGACTGCGGTGACGTTGGGGTGTTCGATCCAGGCGTCGACGGTCCTGATGCCGGCGTTGTGGATGGTTACGATTGTGTTCGAGCAGTTGGTTGCTACGTTATTTACGAGCTGGTCGCTGAATTCGTCTTGGAGTGACACGCGGTCAAAAGACTCGCTGGCGTATGCTTTAACGATGTTAGCGAATTGCATATCCTCAAGCTCACAATTCTTTGCTTACCATTGATGAAGACCAGGCAAGCCTCGGAATTGGCGTAGATTTGCGGATTCACCGTCTCGAAATCCCACCTGACAATGCCCCGATTTTCAATAAGTCGCCTCTGAATGGCTTCGAATGGGGAGATCACATAAGGAGGAGTACTCGTGCCTGAACCTCCTCCGGTAATCAAGGATCCCAGCTGTTTGTTCCAACCGAAGTTGACATCATAGCCGCCGCCGTAACGAGCAGGGTCGTTCCAGGGCGACTCTCCAACTACAGCATCATAGCCGTACACACTCAGGAACTTTGGATCCTTGAGGGGTAGCACGTTGTTGGTGTTTTTCACCAAGACAGTGCCCGCTGCACCGATCTCGCGGATGAGAGCAGCGTTGTCTCCACGTGCATCAACGATCGTTTGCTGTTGCGTGTAGGGGGCTACGTTGACCTCAGGGTAGTTCTCATCCTGTCCAACGTAGTACCAAGCAGCTAGAATGCGAGTGACCATGTCGTTGAGGCGAGTCTCGGCTACGGAGCCGTTGTTCACGGCTTCCGTGAGGTTGCTGCCCCAGAATGCACCATCGGGCATGACGAGATCCATACCGGCGTTGGCAGAGGCGACACCGGCATGCTGGGCCCACCAATCTGATGTAACATACCCCTGGAATCCGAGTTCAGTCTTGAGGATACCGTTCAGCAGCTTGCTGTTCTGACATCCATAGCTGTTGTTTGCCCGTTGGTAGGAGCACATGATGCTTGCAGCACCAGCCTTCAAACTGTCCATGAACGGGAAGACGTAGAGCTCATGGATGGTGCGGTCGTCGACGTTAGAGCTAATAGACTCTCCCGCAGAACCAGGGTTGCGGCGAAATTCTTGCTCGTTGAGCAGCCAATGTTTGGACTGGACCATAACGCCCTGGTTTTGAACACCACGGGTCACACCTTCCATACCGGCACCGGAGAGATAAGGGTCGGCGCCGAAGCCCTCCCAGTTGCGGCCGCCACGGGCCACTCGGCCGAGAGGACCGGCAACTGGGAGAAGTGCCACATTGATACCTTTTTTGTAGTATTCCATGCCCATACCTTCACCGAAGCGGCGCATGAGAGTGCGGTCGAATGTTGCACCGACGCTGAGCTGGGCTGGGAATGCAGAGACCCCTTCTTGACCTCTGATGCCCGAAGGTCCATCGGCGAAGCTTGATTGTAGTCAGCATGCGTATTCAATCATTCGTTTCCTCTTTGTCAGACATACCAGAGCTTCGGAATCCCAAGACGTTCGATGCTAGGCGTGTTGCCAACACAGTCGCCCGGGTGACCATTGGTCATGTTGACCTTCTCGTCAATGGTCATCTGGGACACAAGGTCGCGGGCCCGAGCATAAGCGTTTTGCCATAGCGGATCAACACCGCCGTCGCCCACGGCTAAGGAACAGTCAGCACAGATCCATCCATACAGCTTAAAAGAGTCTTACGAGTAGGGTAGACCGGAGGGCTCTGTCCATAGTAAGGGTCGGAGACATTGGTGAAGCCTTCCAAGCTCGCAACACGAGGGTTGGACTGAGCGGTAGCCTGGTGGTAGGAGAGGAGCAAGCTCCCGAACAGTGAGACCGACTTCATGGTGACGAGTTGGCTTGAGCTGTCCGAGCTCGATGGAAGCAGCGATTCAAGGCTGCTTTATACACTGTTCGAAGTGCATTCTCTCGCCGGCTCAGATGGGTATTTTTTCTCTTGGCCTGAGGGGCATTGAGGGGATCAACACTGGAGCTTGTGGATCCATGCAGAGTTCACAGGGCGACTGAAGGTCTGGTGACATGGCGACAACCATCAATGTCGGCAATTGAGAGTTGGGAAGTGTAGTTAGTAGACTGCAAGGATGTCTAGTGCTGCGAGACTTTTGGAGATGATGGAGGCCAAGCAAAGCAGCGTGGAGTCGATGCGGAGCCCCGTCTCGAGTCCGCGTTCTTGTTCCATCTCGGTCATTTCCCGTGAACAGTCTTCTCTCACATCCGCTGCTTGATGGGCGTGTGGAAATGCAGTGGATAGCCATTGCAGGAGTTATGTAGTCCAGGTCCCTAGTTGAGGTATTGGTATCAAGCAACCAAGCGGTGTTCATTGTCGGAGAATCCTCACATTCACTCATCCATTCGCTAATTCGCCGTCATGGTCCAGTCACATCGCGCCATCGCGGAGGGGAAATAGTACGAGGAAAACCCAGCCATGACTCGCTCAAGTCTGCATGTATAATTACCGTAGCATTAATATTGGGAGTTAGTAGTCTGCAAAAACATCGGGCCATCGGACATTTCCGGTCCGGTAGGACGTTCTTTCCTGTTTGTCGATCGGTGGGACCAAAGGCCGATAGTCGTCGTCCACACAGGCAGTAATAATGCAGGTCTGGGAACAATGTACTTCTTGATGTTGGATGACCGGATTCTCTAGGTGATGTTGGTCTTCTAAGCGAGGAAAAGATCTTCGGGTCGAATTGATCGCGTGGAGCCTCGCGTGGTTGATGTTGTCTTTTTGTAGGGCTGTGAAGCTTGACGATATGAATAATAAGCTTGAGAAGCGACGACTGTAACGCCACCGCGTCCTTGGCAGATCTTTCAAGGGCTTAGGAAACCTGACGACATCTCATCGTGCACTTTCTCAACCACAAAGAACAAAACAGGTGAATGTTAGTGAAGTAACCAGAGTAGTGTGGTCGAACGTAATCACGCCTGGATGCGGTCAGGGTTGGGGTTGGGGTGATCTCCATGCCTAATTTAGTAGTTAGAGCTCAAGAGTATGACAAGAAACAATATCGTACACGACGGAGAGCTCTTGTCCCTGTTCATTGTCGAGAGCATCCTCTTGCCTTTCTACGGCATGATCAAAGTCTCATTTCCCACATCACAGAGACCTCGCCCAAAACTTCGAGGTTGGAGAAGGGAGGCACGCCTTTCAAAATAGACAGTCTTAGGAAGTCATCGAACTCGATACGCATTAAACTAATTCTCATCAAACGCGTGGCTCATGCTCATGCTAGAACTAAGGTACAATCTCGGATGATCTCGTAGTCGCTCGCTCGCTAAGGAGTAAGGAAGGAAGGATGAAAGAGAAGAAAACAGTCGTAGGGGTGATTAGAGCGCATCGTGGACCAAAACACAAGCCCTGTCGCAACTTTTCTGGTGTTACAGGTCAATTTCCACAAGCGAGAGGGAGAGCCAGCCATGCATGACATGAGCCAGACGACCTCCTCCACTTTCAATCCCAAGAAACGCCCCCAAGCAATGGATCCGTAGTAGTGTGGCCAACTGCCGGTTGTACAGGGTTATCAGGCAAGAGTATAGGTGTGCCGATCTCTGGGAGGGCGTGTCGCTTCTTCCACCTTTTGCTCCCGACTCTCAGCTTATTGTCCTCGACCTGTCCGCTTTTGATTTTTCTGGAAAGCGCGCTGCTCCCCTAAATGGCGTGCAGAGGCTCCTTCTTCTCGTCCATGCCGTGAGTGCTAGTGGACTCGGGTGCGGCGGCCGGCACAGGGTCGACAGGGTGGGGCTCAGTCACGACGTGAGGCTCGTTGCTGGGCGCGGATGGGAAGTCGTGGACCGACTCGGGCATGACGGGAGCGGCAGAGGTCTCAAGAGGAGCAGAGGAGTGCTCGACAGGAGCAGAAGATTGCTCAACGGGAGCTGGGGTGTTCTCGACGGGAGCAATGGGAGAGCTGGGCTTCTCGACAGGAGCAGCGGAGGTGTAGTCCTTCTCAACGACGGGAGCGCCGGGTGCCTTCTCGGCGGTCTCCTTGCTGACGTATCCCTTGTCGACGGCGGTCTTCTTGGCACTGCCAATGTACTCCTGGGCCATTGAAACGTACTGAGAAGTGGCCGAAGAAGTGGCCTCCATAGCCTTGTTGGTGTTCTGGGCAGCAACCTGGCGGAGCTGAGCGGTCTGCTTGCTGGCAATGCTGCTAGCGTTGTTCAGGTGCTGGTCAATGAAGTCCTTGTTCTTGATGTAGACCAGGGGAGTGAGGTAGACAACAAAGGTGGACAGAAGCAGGAGGCCCCACTTGGGAGTGACCTTGACGAGGAAGTAGCCGATGAGAGTGGTGAAGAAGGCCTGGATTTTTGTCAGTATGAAAATACAGATAGTACTGCGGAAAGTGCCTTACAAGAATGGTAGCCCAGACGTTCTCGGCGAAGAGAATGCGCTGGAACTCAATGACGAAGAAGTTGATAAGTTCCGCGATGTCGCCAGTCAGGCTCTCGAGAGTTTGGTGAGGAATGGTGTAGTACTTTCTGGGACGCATGCTGGTCGCAAAGCCCTGGCCAAAGACAAACTGGCCGGCAATTTCAGCGGCAGCGGTGATACCGAGGACGGTGAATGCTGCCTTCAAGACATAGCGCTCGATAGGGACGTAGCGGGTGAGGAGAATGCCGGTGACGATGGTGGCGAAGGAAATGGCGGTGGCACGCGGGTTCTCCCAGCTGAGGAGCGAGTAGAACAGAGAGTGGTAGTGGGTCAGGTCCTGGCCGGTGGCAGTCTTGTGCTCGGGAGTCTGGCGGGACGCGGCCAGGTTGGAGAACTCGTTCTTGGTGGTGGCGGCCTCAGCGCGGGCCTTGTCGGCGACAGGACCATTGGCAATGGACTGGACGGTCTGGGAGTTCTGGATGGAGCTCATGGTGTTGGCGGCGGCTGTTTTTGGGAGTTAGGAAGGGATCTGATGTGATGTGCTGGATTGATGCCAGGCTGAGGACTAATGAAGGTACTGTTTGTCGGGTGTCAGCTTGGAAGTTTGCAGAGATGTTTGCGGATGATCTGCCAGTGGAGTGCAAGAGAGGGCGAGGAAAAGAGCAGATGACAGACAGCATGGGATGGGAAGTGACCAAGCGAGCAACTGCCCGCGTGTCTTGTCTTGTTTCCCAGGCCAGGCAGCGTCTTTCCATGCACGTATCCGACTGGCAGGTTTCATCCCGCGTTGATTTGTGCGGCTTTCACGTACCTTACAGTTGGCCACGCTGTTCTTCATGTTGGCGGCGTTGTTGTTGCTGCCCTTGAGGTCGGGGTACTCCGGCGCGGAATTGTCGAAGGTGGTGTCGGCCATGTCTGCTGGGTGGTCGCGTGCTCACGTTTGGGAGGTGTGTGGTGAGGAGAGCTCGGAGAGGACGGGAGGCTGAGAGATAAGAGCTCCGTAGGATAGGTGGAGAGCTGGATGGAAGGATCGCGTGTGAGGAGGACAAGTGGTATAGGAGGTGATGATTGAGGAAAGGAAGAGTAGGTAGTCTACTGTTGCTGCTTCTACACAGCACTGGCGAAATGTTTCGAATTGAGCGAAATCAGGTTGTTTGGGCTGCATGTGATGTGGGTCGACACCATGACGCACCCTAACCAAAAGCTCACCCAGATACGCGCCACGAATTCAACAATCGCCATCGCCCATCGCCATGCCGTCCGACCTTATGTGTTTCCTCACCACCTCGTCATCGCCTATCCATACCCTGCAGTAGTATGTGCTTCATAAACAGGACACGTACATACCTCATGGACAAAACAAGTACATGCACAATCTACATGCAGTGATGAAGACACCTCCTCTGCCATCACCACAGCAAGCAAGCTGGCCTCTCTCTTCACCTCCCAGACAGAAGCCCACCACAATTCTCCGGGGCCACAAGAAGAATTGGCATGTGAAAGCACAAAAGAGGAAAGGTCTGAACGGCTCCACTTTGCCTGCCGAGAACGGCAATTTGTTTGGTGCCTCCTCCAAATTGCATCCATCTCATTCGACTCGCTTCGTGGACTTTGAAGTCTTGCCGGTATTCGAGAATTAATACATATGTGTTATTACAGCTGAGATCGGTCCAGCTCTCGTGGCACAGGAGTCCAGGTACCGACATCTATTCTAGGAGCTCCTTTCACGACTTTCAAGAATCCGAGACACGGCGATTCGATCATCATTCGATCATCCTCCCGCGGTGCTTTTACTTACGTCACCGAGCAGAGGCAGACCAACAGATGAATACAAGACACGACTGCTTTGTACCGCGGTCATGGACATGCATGTCTTGTTGTACGAGTAACTCTGGAGATATATCGTTCTGGCTCAGGCTCAATACCATTTAGTCGCCTGTTTACGCGATGATATTTAGCGCTTGGTATTTTCAGAATCTGGACCCTTAGCAGAACTAGTGGGCCAGATCAGCGCAAGGATGTAAGATATCATTTCACATTTCACCATCTTTATCAGCAGGGCAACGCAAGCATGTACCGAGGCGACGAAGGAACCTTCTCAAATACATGCAGGACGAAGGCATCTAACAACTCACCATCAAAATCATGGTATCATTCTGTAAACGCCTACTATGACATGGCCGAGAATCAACTACTCCAAGTAGTCACCACCGGTCTCCTTGTGAATCACATCAAACAGCGGCTTTGCACTGAACCATCCAGCCTTGGTCGACCCGACAGTGCGGTAAGTGTAAGCAGCTTCCTCATCACCAATAGCCACAGGCTTCTCGCCTCGCGAACCAGCAGCGGCCTCAGCCATGAGCTGACTCTGGCAGCACTTTTCCATCGAGAGGAACCAGAAAACGGCCTGCAAACGATAAGAGTCAGCAAGAGTGAACCAATCACAATCACACAACAACAGCTCTCTTCAAACTCACCTCTTCCACAGTTCCGCCCACAGTCAACAACCCATGATTCTGCAACAACGCAGCCTTCTTCCCGCCCAAACAAGCCGCAATATCCTTCCCCTCCTTCTCCGCCAACACAACCCCATTGAAACTCTCATAAAGCGCATGATCCTCATGGAAAGCGCACGAATCCTGCGTCAAGCTCTCCAGCTTCCTCCCCAGAGCGCAGAAAGTCCTCCCGTAAATACTATGGCTGTGAGCCGCGCACATGACATCGGGCCTGGCTTCGTGGATGGCGGAGTGGATCATGTAGGCGGCGGTGTTGAGCAGGCGGTTTTCGCCGCCGCCGATCACTTTGCCCGAATGGTCGACGAGGATCAGGTCGGATTTTGTTATCAGGCTGAAGGCGTGGCCGAACGGGTTCACCCAGAAGCAGTCCGGTTGCACAGGGTCGCGGAGGGTGATGTGGCCGGCGACGCCTTCGTCGAAGCCGTATTTGCCGAAGATGCGGAAGGCGGCGGCCAGGCGGCCTTTGAGGTATTCGCGCTCTTCGTGCTTGTCGGTGAAGGTTGGTGGTCTTGGAGTGTTAGCTGGGTGGATTTCTTTTGATGGGATTACGCATTATAATGTGCAGAAAGACTCACTGAGGGAAGGAAATCATCTTGCCCTGGGCGATGTTCTTCTTAACACCAGGCTCGAGAGGAGCATCGCCGGCGTTGACGGGGACTTCTTTGCCATCAGAGGCTGTGCCTGTGGTGTTCTCTGCGTGAGGAGCCATGGTCGGATCGATGTACTGTGATGTGTTGGATTGGAGTATGACTTGAAGTTGCAAAGGCTTGATGCGAGTGGAATCAGCAATGCGTGAAGAGTGAGGTTGACAACACCAGAATGTCTCGACAATTCAACGAGTGACGGTCCTTACAATTGCGATGATATACTTGCATCTCTCGGTTGCCACTACTGCTGCTCCTGCCCCGCATGAGGAACATCTTCACGCCTCGGCATAGAACTACGGCCAAAAGGTCGGGCAAGCAAGCGCCCGAAAGGTCCGGTTTTCGTTCAGGTATATCGATTTGACTGGTCGACTGGCTGGCTGTACTGGGTACTGGACTGGTATTACTCAACTGTGCAGACGCTTATAAGGAGGTATCCCACATTGACAGAACAGAGTGGTGAAGATGACATCTCCGTCATCGCGGTTCTGGAGGCGCAAGCCGATATCGCGCTACATGTAAGGCTAGCTAGCTGACGATTAGAACCATCAATTATTGAGAAGTGTAAGACACACGTTCTACACTACTGATCGAGGCGTCCAATGGCGTGTGTGTACCTGAGCTTCAGGCAAGGGTTCTGGGAGTCCGACGAAGTCAGTCAAGACTGACGCTTCAAGACTGGCAGCGTATGGTGTCCTGGAGAGACGCGAAGGCGTGTCCATTCCATTGAGCGCCCTCCGCCACTGTGCCCATATGTGCGCTCATCACGGGGCAATGTGGCATCCTGGAGCCGGTGTGCTGGTATTTATAAGGTATGGATGCCATGCGAGAACAGGTGAGACCCACAAAGAAGGCGCCGTGGGCGCGTGGTTGGCGTAGTAGATGGCACGGTAGCTCCGATGATTGACTTTTCCCACGCGGCTTGTCGCGGAGAAATCCTAAATCGACCGCTGTTGATCTCTCAATCGACAACCTCCTAAGGCTATTCGCGATCGATACCTTGGAACAACAGGGATCAAGATCAAGCCTATCGAACCACGAGTACCGACTGCGAACGCGGTAAGACTAGTCCACACGAACACACGAAAGCGTGACAACGCAGTGCCTCACGCGCGCCCCAATCCCCCCAGAACGATTTGAGGTGGTCGTTTTAAGGGCTCTTTAGACTGTGGCTGACAAGACATGACCTGGCACGGCTTGCCGATACCGCCAGGTAGTTGATACGGATTTGTCTAAACAGGGTCGGCCGAAGGATCGAGACTTATCATGCAGCACGCGGTGTTATAGCTGCAATGGCCCGTCAGATGATCGACCTCACAGCCATACTCCGAGTGTAAGGATTAGATGGTCGGAGCATCCGCACCGGTAGCGCTTTCGCCGAAAACTCTTGGAAAGGATCCGATCCTTCTAAAGAATTGAGCCTCTCACCCACCACAAGACTGACTTCTACCATGGCCAGATACGGTGATACTGCCGCCATAGCCGGCGTACATTCCAATGCCCTATCGCCAAGATGACTGCAGCCTGGTAGCAATAGCAAACTCGCTTCGTATGCTCCCCACTGGATTCTGGATTTAGTGCTTCCCCGCCAAAGACCGATAGCAGAACAGTGGAGGCCGATGTTCGGGCCCAGATCCGTGCTCCCAAGGTACACACCAACAGGGACAAACTACCGCCGAATTAGCGCACATCTGTCCCAGTTTATCGTTCCCCGAGAGGCGCGCAAAACTGCTTGGAGGTGTCAAAGGGCGTGAAGAGTACATGCGCAACCACCCACGGAGCTGACGATGACTCTACCTACCCGCCGGGACATTCCTATGGTAGTCAGCACGCATGGGCATGGGACTGCCTACGCATCTCATCGCATCCTTCAACACCTTTACATCTGAGTCCACGCCCTTTCTTTTCCTGTTTCGCGCCTTTCGACATCTCATTCCCCGTCCGAGCTTTGCGCAGAGCTTCACGTGACGCCCTCTCGCCTGCTGTGGCTGCCTGCGATAGGCAATCATGCCTGTCATTGACGAGATGCCCGAGTTGGCCCTCGATGCGAGCGGCCTGATCGAGACCTCTGGTGTGACTTTTGAAGGTGGTGTTGGCCCGGCCAGCGCGCCTCCAACGTCCGGGGCCCAGGACCAGCAAGCTTATGTCTGTCCTGCACACCCCAACGGCGAGTGAGTATGATAGCTATGTGGTATGGAGCACCCTTGTTAACGTGAATCCAGCTGCGTCTGCCATGGAGTGCTTGATTGGGACTTCACACCTGGGACAGAGCCAGCTGCCCCGGTCGAAGAGCCTGACTACAGTCAATTCGAGAATTTCATTCCCAGGTCAGCACACCCTCAAGATACTGATATGTTATATCTTCACTGACAATATTCGAAGATTTGTTCGTCCTGAGAACCCTTGTGACTACTGCAGATCCAAACACCTCAACTGCTACTTGAGCAGAGGCGACATTGGGTGCACATCTTGCTCGACCCTGTTCCGAGAGTGCAGTCTGTCCAACTCAAAGACGCTAGAGGCTGGAAACTACACTAACGACAGCAACGGCACCTTTTTTGACACTCTACACTCTGTGGATGAATTGTCCTGCAGGGAACGTGGCAATCTTACAGGTATCAAAATATTACACAGCCGAGCCAGTGGCACTATCACACCAAGGGGAGGAGACGATGCGCCTGGCAGCACGAAACGAAATGGCATCCGATTCCCACGACACGCAGTCAAGATCCTCCGCGAGTGGCTTGATGTCCATCAGCACCACCCATACCCGACCGAGGAAGAGAAAGTCGAACTCGAGAAGCAGACTGAATTGAAGCCTGTGCAAATTGCCAACTGGCTTGCAAATGCAAGACGAAGAGCCAAGAGTGGCGGAAGATCACGGCCTAAAGTTGGCGAATCGCCGAGCTTGCGTCCCACAACACCCGCCATCGACATTCCAGAACCAGAGAAGCCATGGGAAGAGCTCAACCCGTTCGAGCGATGGCAGCACTCTCCGCCCGAGAACGAGCCGGCTCGCTTCACTGATATTTTCAAGGCTGTGGAGCGATCCGACCTGCCAGAAGAACATGAAGCCGCCTCGCCATCGAGTTACAATACCCGCCGGCACAAAAACTCCAGCGGAGGTTCAGGATGGTCGCAGAAGAAAGCGCAGTCGACTACATCTTTCGAAACAAGTCATCCCAGCTCTCTATCCCAATCGGCGTTGTCCTCCGGTGCAAACTCTCGAGGGTCGTCTCATGGATCTTATGGCAGTTTCAGCTCCAGCCTAGCCGGAAAGAAAGATCGTCGCCGCAGAAGAAGGAATCTGACTACTCACGCCCGTCAGCCGACCGACGACAAAAAACGTATTTTCCAGTGCACATTCTGCACTGACACCTTCAAATCGAAATACGACTGGACGAGACACGAGAAATCCCTCCATCTTTCACTAGAAAAGTGGATCTGCGCGCCGATAGGACCAATAATCGTTGACAAGACCGATGGAACAAAAACCTGCGTGTACTGCAACGAGCAAAATGTGTCTGCGGAACACGGTGAGGTGCACAACCACAGTGCTTGCGAGGAAAAGGGTTTCGATGCACGGACTTTCTATCGTAAAGACCATCTGCGCCAGCACCTACGGTTGATGCACGCTTGTGAGATGCAGCCAACGATGGAAGCTTGGAAATCCGTGGCATCGAACATCAGCTCGAGATGCGGGTTCTGCGCACAACGTTTCACAGTCTGGCAAGATCGCATTGATCATTTGACAGCGCATTTCAAAGCTGGCGCGAAGATGTCTCAGTGGAAAGGATGCCGCGGTTTAGACCCTGCGGTCGCTGCCCAGGTCACAAATGCCATGCCCCCTTACCTTATTGGTATTGAGGCAGTCAGCCCAAACCCGTTCAGTGCAACAAATAGGAACCATTCAAACACTCACGCACAAGAAGTGGCTGGGAGAGCTGAAATGCAGGAAGGGGTACCTCTTGCAACCAGCAGCAGCAACGATCACGACAACGGTACAAAGGCCACCTGCTGGGAGATCTTGACAGTCAGACTAGGCAAGTTTGCCAATGACATGGCTAGTAGGGGCATAGTCCTGACCGATGAGATGCTCCAATCGCATGCACGCAAAGTACTGTACGGATCTGACGATAGCTGGAACCAGACCGCAGCCGACAACCCCGAATGGCTTGACCTTTTCAAGAAGGCTCATGGTCTTGACTTCATTCCTTCTGCCGTTGGTGGTGAAGGCTTCCAAATCCCCGAAGACCTAGAGACCTACGGCGATCTCGGCTTGCGCATCCCGTTCTCTGTACAATTAGCCGTCTTCAACCAGTCTCAGGCCAAGAGCAAGGGCAACCTCGAGATGAGCCCTGGCGCAGACAGACAGGCCATCGAGCTGAAGCGATCAGAAGTCCGCAGCGTGTATCATCAGCTTTCGAAAGAGGGCGTTCTCCACAGCGCTGATTATCGTTGCCAGCATGCCGAATGTCAAGGCAATGTTGTAGACATGCGATCTTTCGAGCCATCACCAAGCAAAGAGCCCAGAACGCGACGATGGTGCACCTACGAATTACCGATCTCGACGCTTGCGGAGTCAACCTCTCGTGGAACAAACCATTTGGGACAGAGTGTTACCAGCGTCGATCAAACCTTGTCGAGCTCATATGTCCCCCAGGAGCCGACGCAGAACAGCCATGGCTCGGATGCCGCAACCGACTTCGCAGGAGCGCAGAACGCTGCCATCAACTCCCGATGGAACCTGCTGGAAAAGCTGCAAAAAGCCGAAGTCGACAAATGTCCTTTCACCGAGCAGAACGAGCGCCTAGGCAACCTTCGCGATAGACAGCAAGCTGCCTCCCGCTCCAATGCAGTCGCTCGCGGACTCGACAGGCTAGTCTCGATGGAGGCAGCCGAATGTGTCGACAACTGGGGCCCGAACGGAACTCCTCTGCGAAGCAACGAGACCAGCACCGATAACAGCACTAGCACCAGCCCCTATCTGCGCAGACACAAATACGAGCTTCCGCCTCACCGTGCTCAGCGCTTCGCTACTGTCACGCCTGCCTGGGAAGAAAGCGGCATGATGCCGCCGGTGACATACACATCCTCCACCCCCGACCTTTCATTACCGACCATCGAGAACACAAACACCACTTCCACTGGCGCTATGATGGAGTTTCTGGGCCCTAATATCGGCTCAGGACTGGAATTTGCGCACGACGGAGTGAGTGAGCAGATTCCCCTGTACCCGGCTTCGTCAGGGCGACAACAACAGCAGCAGCAGCAACAACCACAATCGGCAGAATACACCATGCTTTACGGTAACGATTCGGCAGACGGTGCACTACACAACTGGTACAACGGAAACGACCATTGGGCAGACGAAAGTACCCTCCTCCAAGACCTAGACGACCTAATCGCCGCTTACCCCAACGCAACCGGATTCGAAGGCGCGGCTGCATTCGACGGAATGATGTGCGGCGCAGAGACGACCGAACCGCCTCTCTTCGATCTGAATACTAGCATTGACACCCAAACCCATCAGACCTGGACGACGGAAGCCTCGGCGCCTGCAGCCAACACCATTTCATCGGCCCTAGATTCGACTGCAAAAGACGTGTCAGCAGACGTATCGATGGAAGACGCCACTTTCGACGACCTGAATTTCGACAGCGTGTTCGACTTCGACTCGATGGTCGAGGATCAAGGGACCACCACCACCACCGGGCCCTGATAATAAGGGGGAAAAAAAAATTGTTTGATGAATCCCGGCAACCGTTAATAAAATTGTGTTTATTTCTTCTCTCTCACACACGCAGTATGCGATTAAATTTGCAGCAGTGTTGCGTTCTTAGGACGCGGACCTGACCCGACTCGAATAATAATGATGAGATGGATGGCATGAGCGCGGCATGAGCGACGCTCTTGTTCTAAATAGACCGTGTTTTTTTTTTTTTTTGCTCGCTTCTTTCTATTTTGTTTTATGGCATTCGATAGATAATATAAGAACCCATTCGGCTCCATCCACATGCCGCTGTTATGACTTGAAAGACATTGACGTCTCTTGATTCCGCTGATTTGTGGTGCTGTGGCCCCGGTTGTGGATGAAGAGAACTGCAAGAGCGCTTTGTATATGAGAATGATACTATCATGCTAATTTACAGACTGAAAGAAGAATTTTGTACTGCCGACAATCACTCTGAACAATTGGAAAGACGTCGAGATACAGGGTGAAGAAGTTGAAAACAAAACGCATTTCGATTCTCAAAGTCCATCAAGTCAGATCGCCAGAACTGCCATGCTATCTGCCCTGTCCTCTTCTGTGCTGTTACTACCAATGAAGGCGGTGAATATCGATCTATCTATCTCGTGGCTTCCCTCCTTTCCTCTGTCATGCATGCTGCTAATGCTTCCCAGTGGAACTCCATCTCAAACTCAAAAAAGCAGAATCAACCTGTCAGTCCTCCACCACCATCATCACCAAACCACCACCAACACTAGCATAACCAAACCCCACTCAAGGCTTCAAATAAGCAAGCCTCGCATCCTCCCGATTAAGCCTCATCAAAATCCGCGCAGCCTCCTCATCAGCCGCCGTCCACCTCGAGCCCTTCAACTTCTTAGTATTCAACACCCGGCTCTCGTCTTCGCTCTCTTCGTCGTCTTCATCATCTTCTTCAACGCGGCGAACAGGGCGAGGTCGCTTTGGTTTCTGGACCTTGACCTTGACCTTGACCTTGCTTCGCGGAGGCGGGGGCGGCGGAGGCGACGTGACGACGAGGTCTGAGTCGTCGCTGTCTAGTGACATTTCGGAACGGAGGCCGCGATGATGGGCGCCATAGCTGGCTTCGGGATCAGGTTCGACTTCGCTGTCGCTGACGACGGCGTTGTCCGAGTCGAAGTCGTCGCCATTGTCGCTGTCGTCGACAAGCGAGCGTTTGCGGGCGATGCGAGGTGGGGGTTTTCTGGAGGATGCGCGGGCTGCGTCGAGTTTCTTTTGGCTGGGGATGTGTGAGGGGGATGTTGAGCGTTGGCCGTTGGCGTTGCGGAAGCCGGGCGAGTCCGTGAGTGCTCTGCGGTTGTTGTAGGTAGATGATGCACCGACTGGCGTGTTGTTGGGTGGGGAAGGCGGCGGCATGCTTTCATGGTGGTGGGTGGTGGAGCGGTTGATGCTCGTCCAGGCGGTTGTGGCGGGAGGGAAAGTCCTGCTGACTGGAGACGACTTTGGCGAGACGGGTTCGTCGTCTGAGTCTATGCCATGATGAAATGCTGGGCGATGGTAGCCGTGTTGTTGGTCGCTGTTGTGGTCAAAGGGTGAACCCAGTTTGAACTCGGGTGCTCGCTTTTTCGAATGTAGCTCTTGTGGAGGTATGTACGCGGGCACTGATGTTGGAGGTAGCGGTCTTGGGTCATTGCCGGTGCCATACGTTGCAGGACTGTGTCGACTGGCAGGAGTGGCGCTGCGACTCGCAAGCATGCGCCAGGTCTCGGCTTCTTGAGCGGCGGCGCGGACGATGTTAGGGTCGATTCTGAACAGCTTGTAGTTTGGATGTCCCGGTGGCAAGCATTCACCAACGAACTCGGGTCCGAAGATTGGCGTCAGGGCCCAGCGTATGTCGTAGCAAAAGGTGAGACAAACAGCACGAGCGCATGCGAATGGAACCCAGTAGCCCTGGGCAGCGAGAGCACCGCCGGTGATGCTGTGGCAGAGGTCGATGAGTCCAGGGTTAACTCTCAGAGCTTTGGCCGGGGTGGTCTGTAGACGGTTAGTATTGCAATATCGAGAAGGAGAACATACAGTCCAACAAACCTTTTGGAATCCACAAGCCTTGAAAAAAGGCGTCATGCGCATCAGTCCGATGTTGTAGTCCCACATGACCGTGTACTCCTTCTTGTCAGGATCTCTCGGCAGGAAGAACTTGTATTGGAAGACTGCAGATACGTTAACAGGAGAACCCTCGCACCGGCAGACCGACCAACGAACCTTCAAACGCATCGCGACCAGTTTTGGAGTAAAAGCCCTTCTTCTCACTCGAGTATGGAACATGCTTGGGGAAGTCACCAATCAAACCATGTCCGCCGTTGCCAGCGGTGCATATCCTGAAGGCCTTGTGCTGAGCGGCCAGCTCGTTGCGAAACTCGGAGTCGTAGTAGTGCGTGTAAGAGCTCAGCTCATGAGCCCTGTAATTGACAGGACTCTTGGGACGAGCGCTGGGTACAACACCATTGTCCTTCCCGTTCTTCTGCTGCTTTGTCGAGGCAGGCGTGAGAGGGGTATCAGGGCATGGTGTGGGAGTTGTGGCGGACGTTGGAGTGGCAGTGTAGGCCGCAGTATCAGCTGGCGTTGCAGCACGGCTTGCATCGTCGTCCGCTGCAACTGGGTTGAGTATGTTGTTGATCTTGAGCATGTTGACGTTGGCAGGCTTCGCGACCAGTTCGCTCGTGACACTATCACGGCGGTTGCTCTGGGGAGTGGAAGACGAAGGCAGTACCTGTCGTGGCGTGGGCGTGTGAAACATGATGTAACGTCGAAAGAGGAGTGAGAGTTTGTCCAAGAAGAAGAAGAATGCAAACGTGATGATGGTGAATTGGACACGGCGGTGAGAAATGTGTCTCTAAGTCAAGAGAGAGGCGGCGGCCTTATACAGCAAGATTGCGTCCCGGGAGCCAGTCATCAAGCAAGATCTCAGACCGAGCGCATTAGCTCTGCTGCAGGATCCAAAAGGATAGCATACACCGCGGCCCGTAATGTCTCGCTCGCGTGTATTGAAGTGTGCCGTCAAAGAAACGGATAAGGAGAGTGGGTGTGGAGATGTAGAGGCAAAGGAGGGTTCGCCACGGCGTGGTTTGCGGCGAATCGTGTGAACGGGTTCGTCGGGGTGTTTGCGTGGGAAGACCAACCGATGGGCCTGGAGTTTGGACAGTTTGCGGTGTGTGACAAAGCGTAGGAGTTCTGGATGCTTGCTCACACTAGACTAATGCGATGCGATGCCATGCGATGCAAGCACCAGTTTGCCCGTAGCCGCAGCCCTGGTATAGCAGATGGCACTCTTTCGCAAGCTAGGCAAGACTGCATGGTCAATTTTGAATCTAGCGTGCGGATACTCAAGATGACGAGCCCAAAAGAGAGGTGTTGGCGTGAGGTGGCATCGCAACCCTTGCCGTCTGCAAACGTTACAGGTGAGGTAGCTCAGTGTGGTAGGGCCCTGAGGACCTGACAGCCAATGGTAGGTACAAGTGCTCGACGACCCTGGACACGACCAGCAGTGCCACAATTGTCGCTGTCGAGCACCTCACTCGTGAAGCACCCCACAGATAGTGAGACCGCATCAATGACTTCAATAGACGAACGCACTGTGCCATCCGCACGGAAGTGCACGCTCAGTCAGTATGAGTATTGCGCAGTAGAAGCACTTGTGCGATCCTGGCGCCGCCGCCAAAGACTTACCGGGAGACC
>Ga0265797_10000348_pt1 | contig 84459 bp, 71 predicted proteins | sample P2T30metagenome_FD_192433 | JGI IMG/M metagenome (GOLD analysis project Ga0265797, IMG submission 192433) | Plant litter microbial communities from East Loma Ridge, Irvine, California - P2 T30 | ecosystem: Environmental > Terrestrial > Plant litter > Unclassified | place: USA: California... | reverse complement strand
TATAGCGCATCCCTCTCGATTGCGGAGATGACTGTTAAAGTATTAGTAAAAATATCGAGAGACGGGCGCAGTGCTCTATACCCAAGAACGGCATATCTACGTGCAGCTTTGCATCTTACTGGTCCCGACAATTTGAAGGGCACGCGTGGAGAACACGGCTTCTGCCGTGTAAAAGCGACCCACTTGCGATATATGGGTCTTTCGAAGATGTTGGCATTGGGAAGGTATCCCTCACTGAGCGTTAGGAACTCTTGTGGCATCGTGGCTTGAGCAGAGCGGATGCAGCGGGCAAAGAGCGACAGCGCTGACTTTTGTGACGCATCCTCTCCGCGGAAGCCGCAATGGCCTAGCTAAGTATATTCCCGTCTCTGTATCCTGAGCGTGCAGCCATTGTCCCACTATGCTCTAGCTTCGACTGACCATTCTGTCGGGATTTAGCATTTCTTGGATGCTTTTGCTGTTTGGGAGGTTTGGGCTACAACTAACATTTTACCTGGGTATTACCGAGTGGAAATGAATCTTTGTGCAGATGGCTAGAACGAGCTGTGTTTCATAGGCCACGTATGCCAACGGAAATTCTCATAAACCAGGTTTCATTGCGTTCACATGGGGATAATCCTACGAACTATCGTAGAGCATAGCGGATTGCGATTCTCGATACGTGTCTCCCCACTTGGACTAGCGTACCTTCTCAGCCCTGGAGATGTTAGGCGCTGTTAGCCACAACCAGACCTTTGAAACGTCCCCAATGAGCATGCGACGTCCGACCACCGAGCATCAATCATCAGCAAGTTAGTGGGAAATACCTCTTCAGGCTGAGCGCATGCAGCCATGCACAAGCGACTCTGTACGAGCTTGCCTATAGTATCACCCGGTGGACGTACCGATGGATGACTCTGGAGCTGAACTTCGGTTGCATGGGGATGTCAAGGACTGCAGTATCCCATGCATGTGCTATCGCCGGCATGCGCAAATCAAATCCCATCTCGCCATACCACTCGCGCATCGCGAGCCGGGCCCACTTTTTCATGGCTGTCAGAAACAGATTGCTTGCGCAAGGGTTGGCATGATTCCGATTGGCTCCAGGTCAACTCAGGTGCACCATCAGCAACTGCGCGTTCATGATGGTTGTTCGGCCCGAGTTTTTGATCGAGCACACTTCGGCCTTCATTGCCGACATCCCTGTATTCATAATGCTCATCGGTTGGTGAACATGTTTGATCATGATGCATTGCATAAAAGCGCTGCCTATGGGATGCGTTGGCTAAGTCTGCATTAGAAATTATTTGAACTAAGCTGAACACACCGGGTGTTCTAGGACCGAAAAGACATTGCAGCATATCTGCGAACGATTGAGAACAAAGGAGACGGTTCGACAGAGGAAACGTGCGACTCAGAAAAGATCCTCAACCCCCACTACATTGCCCCCTCCGCTACCAGCAAGATGTCCACAACTTCTTCGACTGCTTTCGGATATGTCCTGGTTCTCTTTCTCAGCGTTGCCGACCAAGTCATTCATCCCTGTGATCCATTCAGTTCGCCCCGTCGTTTCATTATCAGCCTTCAAATCGTACGTGATTTTGCTGCCCACGTAACCGACATGGTCACCAATGACCTTGTTCACTTTAATCTCACCCTCAGGGCTGGACACACATATTGTCATGGCGGCATTCTTTCTTGCGGCAAGGATTCGTGATTGCGCTGCGAGACGCGATCGCATCGGCGTAAGGGCGACATCTGTATGGCTCGGTTCGAAGGTCGGGGAGCCGACTACAGAGTCTACACGTGACGCTGATGTCACCCCATAGATGGACGCTCTGTGTTTATTTGGAGAATCGGGGCCAGGCTCTTCCAACACGATAGAAAATCCGTCCGAAGTAGAGATGCGTGAAGCGGTCGCAATTTTGGACGTATCGGACGGAAGGAGTGCTGTCGCAAGAGGTTTACAGAGCGATTGTATAACACCTTGAGGGTCATGAGGGATGCGAATGCGACGTAGCAATGGAAAGCTGTTGGCCTGGATACTTGCTGCAAACAGGGATGTGGCGTGGCAGCATACCGGTTCAACGTTTGATAAAGGGAATGGTAGTGATTCTGGTAGCTCCGCAGATGTGGGTGAAAGGAATGAAGGCAACGGGGAGGCCTCGGAGCGTATTTCCCAGTGGATGTATCGGAGTGATGGCGAGTCGAACACAGGATCGAAATTTCGCCTCGATAATGTTGGCGCTCTGGTTTGGACGAGCGAGAACTCCTTCAAGCTGGCAAGATGTGGAGAAAGAATGTCCGCTATCGTGAGTATGCTTTCAATTTCCAAGTCCACAAGCGTCAGTTTCTGGATCGAGACGGCCTGCCGTGAGGTAGCAAGGCGCTGAATACCTTTCTCCGTGACACCGGGGAGCTTTTCAAGGCGCAGTGACTGTAGGTTTGGTGGTATAGCGTTCAAAGCTATGTTGGTAAACGAGTGCGCCGCGAGTCCAGAAATCGCCAGATTTTGCAGATGTGGAGAGTTTCTGAAAGTTCCAACCACAGCTCGAAAATTGAGATATGTCAAACACTGGCCCTGCTCTTGATGCAGAATCAGAGTTGATAAATTGGAATGTTGAGAGCTTAGGTTGAGGAAGCGTTCGGTCGGGTCACATTCGGCGATATAGTTGCCTCTTATTGTCTCGTCGTCTTCGTCATCTGCTCCGGCGTCTCCATCGGCATTGGTCAACATCCACGCTCTTTCCCTGAGATTTGGTCTTGTAGACAGCGCGTGCGACAATCGATCAAAGGCTTGTGAGAAGTGGACATGGAATCCGACTAAGCGTTCCAAACGCGGACAAGCCATAACCAACGAAGCTACAAGATCCACGATCTCTTCTCGCTCAATGGTTGCGTTCTCGTAAAGCGACTGGAAATCAGACATGTGTAATTCCAGTACACGCCGGGATAGTCCAGAATTCTCGCGAAGTGTCCTGCGTAAAAGCTTTAGTCGGCTTGTGCCTTTTGTCTTGAGCTTCGGGAGCCCGCCATGCTCTTCATTGGTGAGGACTAGAACTTTGCTGTACATGACAGCACTCGCAGCCTTGTCCCATGCACGGCTCGTCAATGACAGGCTGTGGAGATCTCCAAGATAACATGAAGCACAAGCTTGGCTGCAGTCCTGATAGATCAGATCCAATTGGGCAAGAATGCAGTCGTACACTTCTCTCGGGAGCTTCTTGAAAATATGTGCCGGGAATTGGTAAATAGGCCTTGAGCGTCTGCGCGTTGAGTTCCTCCTGCCTCGTTCGAGCTCCCATGGAGTTTTCGTCACGCGCGGTACAGCCCAGGCATCATATGCCGCATCTTTATGTATGCTCCGGATGGGAATCTCGGCATCGGCATATCGAGTTGATGAACGTATAGCGGCCTTTGGAACTACAACCGTTCTGGACGTGGTGGAGGAACGGTTTGTCGACACGCTAATAGATCTCGGTCGAGACGGCTCATATCTAAAAATGGTCAGTGAATGAGGTTGACGGCACTTCGACTACTGAACCACCCGTAAAGTTTGAAACAGGGGCCTGAAAAGACCCTGCGAATCGTGATGGCCATGAACGGCCTTGACTCCTTCAGAACGTATGTGTGGCGCGCGGTCGGTTCGATCAAACTTACACATCGACCTGGTGCTTCTCCCCTTTATCCTTCCAGGATCTTGATAAACGGAACATGATTATCGCGCGTTCCTGAACAACACTGCGGCTATTGAAGAGAATGACAAAGGAACGAGTGCCAGTCTCGACGATATGGGAACAGATAGCGCATCAATAAGCCCAAGAACAGTACAACACAAAACCGACGAAAATTTTGGACCAGACGCGTGTAAGACGGCGCGCAATGTTCCAGCGCCGCGGCCTACCCTGCAACACTCATATATCCCGTACGACGCACCCAGACATGCGCTCCGCACGGGCGTCAACCCAGCATGATGCCGTCACAAACTCACGGACTACCCTGCCATTAGCCCCCAAGAAAGACGCCGAGATGGTAAAACCCACAGCGGACGAGGTCAGCGGTTCAATCAGAGAAATGCATGTACGCCACGAGTGAATCATGGCGACAGCACTACGATACGACAGGTAGGTTCCTTCGGCTGTTTCTGGAGATTGCAAATCCTCCGTCGGGTTGGCGAGGACTTAGCGCCACCGAAGCCGCGGGTATAGAATTGTGCTCTCGCTCTCGCGGGTAATGACAGATAGTGGGACCAGGAACGAGAAATATTTTCTTGGTCACTGTTGTGCCGCTGTACCTAGGTAGTTATGCGACCATGCAACGGCCCTCCGCAGCGTCCACTTCACGATATCGTACGATGCTCTCGCCCCGCAAGGACTGGAGATGGGTGTTATCTGTGATCTACCGAAGATCATGATGCCTAGCTGCATTCTGCATTTGCGATGTGGAGGCTGGAGAACTGTAAAAGGGTCGAACGGATCTCGGAACGACCGCGGCCCTGGTTTGGCGATCCACTTCTGGGCAATCTGCGGTTCCTTTCGCCAATCGAAAGCTCGGACGCCGCGAGAACCTGCATATTCGTCCGCTTTGTGGAGAGCTGATTATCGCTATCCGTCGCTTTTTCTGGCACGATATGCACTCACAGCGAGAGAGCTTCGACATCGAGATAACGCGATGTCTTGCGGGGTTTCGCTGGTGATCAGAGTCTTGGTGCATAGGGTTTTCTACGGCGTCCGTGCCAGCAGGATCGATACCACCTCCCTTCGAAATTTCGACAATCCTTCCAATTTGAGCGCTATTTTCCCCCCACAGCTGGACGTTCGAAGAGAAGCGTTGTGATTTGAGTTTCTAGAAAACTCCGTGTATATTCCCATGTCTCATACGAGTCAAACGCCGGTTCAGACAGGTACCCGGATAGTGACATCGCATGCAGGCACCTGGTTTTGCTTCGTTTGCGGCAGACGATATGTTAAGTATACAGCCTGGCAATTGTCTTAGATATGATTGCGACGCACTGGGAATCCGACATTGCCCAGGTGGCATGGCGGTAAGAACGCGAAACTGGAGAACACCCCAAAGGTGTCGCCGAAACTACCAGATGCAGTAGCCGTGGAAAGCGGCACTAAAATGTCGTGAAGATTTAGCGTTTGAACCCTTGCCCGAGCGGTTCTTAAGCTCGGAGGATTCTGGACACCGAACGTGCCGAAACTGTTTTAATGGGGCAGCCGGTGCGGTGGCTTGAACGCTGGTTTGTGGCACAGTTCGCAACAGACCAAGTGAGCAGGGACGATGCGATGAAGGGGTCTTCCCGTCTTTGCGCGCGAGGCTCTCTGTTAACACGTTGAAGAAAGGTCTTGCGCAAAAACACGCGTAATTGGGCATTTGCCGTGGTCAACTTGCTTTCGGGTCGGACTGAGACGTGTTGTGCTTAGCAGCATAGGATTTTGTGCACCAGATGTCATTATCCGTTGTGCGCGATGTATTGTACAACGCCATTATCTCAAATAAGCCGTGCGGGTGGTGTGCCACCGGGTAAGTCTGCCGACCTGAAACGCAGTCACATAGAGCAATTAATCTAGAGCAGACATGATACGGTAACATCGAGCTGTGAGACTCGGACTCAAAAGCCGTCGCACACTGCTAGAGACCGTTGTCTCTGCAGATTCAACCACTATGACGCGAACACCACTTATCGACAACTAAGATCCCTAGCCAACGAACAAGATGTACGCAATCTACGTAGGGTCACCTGCGCGAACATTTGGTTATCAGATGCGCGAACTACCACATTCCCGCAATTAAGTTCGAAGAGTAAAACGAATCTCGATTTCATGTCTAATAACGTGACTGGATGAGCGAATAATTCGCTGAGGTATATTACATTACTCCATAACGATCGTCCCTTACAAGAAACCCCCTATGGATATCATTCACACAACAAGCCCTACACAATTTGCGAACCTGTATACGCTTACAAGAAGTAAACGGCAGCAGCGCCGAGCAGCGCGCTCATGCCAATGGCACCAGTCTGCCTGGGGGCAGCGTTGTCAGTGTTGGAAGGCGTGCTGGTGGGGTCAGCAGCATCGCTAGCGTCTTCGCCGATGCTGGTGGTGGGAGTGGGCTGGCCACTGGTGAAGGGAACATCAGAGACAGGAGTTGCGCCCTCAAATGCTGGCTCTCCCTCGTCAGAGGTAGGGTCGGCAATGGTCGCGTTGGAGGGGTTGAGGACCTCGTCGATGACGTGGACAACACCGTTGGCAATGAGGATATCAGAAGCGACGACACGAGCGTTGTTCACGAAGATACCGCCATCACCAATAGTGATAGTAAGTTGCTCGCCGTTGGCAGTGGTGAGGTTGGTACCGTTCTCGAGGGTAGAGGAGTAGCCAATGGTGCCGGCGATGACGTGGTAGGTAAGGATGCTGGCAGCGTCCTCAGTGCTTAGGTTACCGAGAGCAGAGCCAATGTTCTGGAAAGCCTCGTTGTTGGGTGCGAAGATGGTGATGTTCGGGGTGTTGTTGACGGTGTCAAACAAGTCGGTCGCGTTGATGGCCCCGCGGAGGGCAACAAGGTCGGCGGCAGAAAGGGTGTCGGCAGTGTTCTCAGGTAGAGTGAGGACACTGTCGATGATGTGGATCACACCACCAGTGAAGCTAACATCCTGCGTTTGTTAGCTAAACAAGAGAAAAAATAAGGGAAGAGCACATACGGCTGTTGTAACAGTTGAGTTGGCGAGCAGACCACTGTAGAACATCACGCTGTCATCCATGGCAATTGCCTCGACAACCTGACCTCCAGTGACATTGGTGAACATTGGGTTAGTCAACGCTGTAGGAACGAAGGTGCTGGTGTTGGTGATGTCGGTCGACCTGAATGTACCGTTGAGCACGTGGTACTGTAGCAGGGCGGTGAGGAGGCCCTCGTTGGAAGTGAGACTGGAAAGTGTCTCATTGTCAATCTTTCCGAAAGCACTGTTGGAGGGTGCGAGAATGGTGATGTTGGTGAGACCAGCCAAAGACTCAAGTACACCTGCGGGAATGACCGACTGGAGGGTGGAAAGCTCGTCGGTGGAGTTCAAGGCGGCAGCGAGATCAGGGACAGTCTCGTTCTGAGCAAGTGCGAAGCCCGCAAGGGCGAGGACGGAGAGTTGCTTGAGCATGTTGATGACAGGCCGACCTGATGATACTAGGATATCACGAGAGGAGGTAGTATGAGGTGGATGATTGTCCAGATGGTACACAACAAGAGGGGAAGCTGGACAATAAGTACTATGCCACCCATGCACATAGCCACAGACCAATTGTTCCGCCGGGCCTCAGCAAGGTTGGCATTTGCTCTTCCAAGCACATTTCGAACAAACGCCACCGGCCAGTTCTTTCCGCACCCCATGCTGGCCAATAAGGCCTCCTTTCGTAGCACGGCCTTCCAGGGCGAAGCTTGTAGCTCGCGATGTTGCCCAGTGACAACGGGAAAGAGTTTGCCAAGTCATCGCACAAGTGGAGCTATGACACAGCTGAAGCCGTACATAGATGCGACCAACAAGCGGCTAGCGTTCTCCGCATGCACTTGGGTGGCATGTAATAGCGACATTGAGGCTGTTGATCACCCGTGTGTATTCATTCTCTACCAGCTCTTGCTCTTTGGAGGTTTTCCGCCAACAACGGTACCCATAGCGGCCGCTCTTTTACAGTAGTGCTTGCAACTTCCTGGTCAAGTCTGATAGACTGGCTGTCAGAAATCGATTGAGAGAGTCCGCGTTGTTTCTAGACCCAGGACGCTGGGCTGAGGTGAAGTGCAACAAGCACGCGCCGCTCGATCCGGAAAGTGTGGGGTAAGCATGCACCAGTAGCTTGGCAGACGACACCATGACCCAATCGAGCTCGTCTCGAAGGTCTGGGGCGCGTACCTAACTCCGTTTCTTGGGCATACGATGCAAGCATCGAACATTCCTACAGCAGATCGGGCGGACACGCCATGTGGCTAAGGAACCATTGCGCGTCTCTTCACACAGCCTTGTTTGTTATTTTCTCAACCCACCACTGGTTAACAGGCCGGAGCCGGTGCTGGTGGCACAGTCGCATGCTTTTACAAGCAATACGCGTCGACAGTATGAAATAAACCTCCCGCGCAACCGTGAATGTCATAGCCAAGCATCACTCCAAGGTATCACCAAGATTCAAGCATCAATGCATGACGACATCGATCTCGAAATCTCTCCCTTAACCGTCTTTCTAAGTAATACAAATCCATTTCTAATCAAACCGACATTACCCCGTATGCTACAACAACAAAGAACATCACGGCAATTTTTCACCGATGACCCTGCACCGTCCTCCAAGCCCGGAGTATGCATTTTAACCGAAGATCACGAATAAGACTGCTACGCGCTACCAGGACGCATCTCACACCAATGTCGTCTGGTTTTCCAAGCGACTCCGTACTCGTCTATACAGACCCCTGTCGATTTTCCCTGAACATCGAGCCCTAGCGGTGGATTCAGGTACCCATACAAGTTTGTATAGTCAGGACCCTGATCTGAGAGGAGTGGTAGGTTAGCTCGCATAAGCTGACGGCGCGGACCTCCGTACCACTTTTCCTAGGCATCGTGGACTGTGCTGCCGGCAAGTCTTACTTTAGGACAAGGCGACTCTTAGCATTTCTAGCTAGAATTGCAGTTGAGCGCAAATTTGCGGCTGCATTACACGATGCGACATGTCCTCCTATTTCGTTGTTATGCGCCGTATCGACTTATACTCGAGTAGGGCATTGCTCCGTTCGCGCTGCGCCTCGCTCTGATGTACCAAGGAGATGTCGAGAAACTCGTCTATCTGGAATCACCCAGATGACAATTATATCCATGCCAATTATTGTCAGCAGCTTGTTTCAAAGTTCGGTCGGTTGGAGGACTAAATGGTCCGTAGCCTCTTGTTTCAAAATTCCACTGCTTGGCTGTGCAGCCTCGTCGGTGGCCTGAGCATTGCACATTGAGCCTCCCCCGAACAACCCCTTCGCAAATCCGAAATGCAGGAACGTCTCCTACTCAGCGGCAGCCAGCCCGAGGGCAATCTCGTATTCTCACCTTTGAGTAAACCCATAGGCCGGAAGACATCCTATACGGTGCTGTCGTTGGATACCACAACGCATCTTCGTTCTTCCAAGCGTCATGGCGATAACAGAGTTCAGAAAGGCCGTGAAGGTTGTCTCCATTAATCGCTTCGTCATACTAGCCCGGGGCATATGGAATACAGTGATATTTCCTTGGAAGAGTACTTCGGGTACAGGGACTTCAAAGAGTAAATCTTACTTCCACGTCCATCTGCGGGATACAGTCCAGAGATCGGATGAATGCCGCTACATATTATATATGTTCGACATCGAGTGGTGGAAGACAAGACGAGATCGAGGGCGGAAGACTGAATTTTATGGCAGTCTGACAGTGCAACTGGACAGCTGAGTTCAGCTGGCATCGTAGAAGTTATATTGATCCAGATGTGTCGGCGTGGTGTCTTCGCGAGGGATGAAATTCGAAGACTGCATGGGTGTGTATTCGCTGAACAAGTCGGCCATGCTCGCTTCTGGACCGAAGCCAAGGTTTTGCATGAATTGTGGTTGGGAATTCGACCTAGTTGTGCTATCCAGTGACGCCAATTCGTCGAAAAAGCTCTCCAGATCGCTGGTAGGCTCTGGGCAGCGAGGATCGAATTGAGACGGAGTAGAGCCCGGATGCAGCGTATGTTGAGGGACTGCCACCGGCTGAGCTATAGGACGTGTGTTTGAACACATCGATTGTCCTGGATCCGGAGTTACCATATGGGCCTCGTTTATATGCTGTCTGAAAGGCATGACCGAGCTCTCCGGCACTTGCAAATGATTCGGCACGTCAAAATAGGCTATGACCTTTTCCTGCAGTCTTTGTAGCCGCATGTGGTATACGTCATGCAGGACAATGCGAGCTGCATGCCTATTGACAACGTCTGTCAGACACCGGATTGCTGGTGGTAGACATTGAGAGGAAGCATGTTCGAAGCAATGGTCTAGCACATCCAACAGCCGGTGGAGGCTTCTGTCAGACGGAGTGCATGCGAAAGAGGCGCAATGATACGTCGTTAACAGTAAGACGACCGGTGGTGTCAAGGTCGCGAAAGTATTGTCGGAACATATGTGAGCTAATTTCATAGGCATCAGCGCTCTCCATCTTTCGAGATGCTCGACCGCATCTTTGTAAAGATACTGTGTTGTTGTATCTTCGATGCTAATGAGTACGTCGACAAGGTCGACAAGACTGTTGAAAATGCTGAGAGAGAGTAACGGGGCTCGCCTTCCTGCGTGTGAGGGATCCTGAAAGCCAGACCATGGTTGCCACTCTTCCAGACCGTCTTCATCAATGGTTCCAAGGTGCACGAAGTCGCTTCTTCGGAAATGCGGACGCCGTTTGAGTTGAAGTGCTAGCATGCTATCGAGCAGAAAGCAACCAAAATAAACATGCTTGCCTCTGGGATTACTCATCAGCGTCACCTGGTCTACACTTTCCAGGACCCTTGAGGCAGATCCAACAAGCAACCAGGCATCTCCAGTATGTATTCGCAACATGTTAAAGACAACCAAATTAAGAAGGGCTTTGATGTGGCCAATGTCGAAGCGATCCAGTTCACTGGGTACGAGCGACTTGGCGTGCTCGTATAGTTTCCTGGGCTTTACTGATGAAGAGTCCAACGGATTACACGTCATGGCTGTTCCGTAAAGTGATCCCACCGCCAGCACGCTCCATAGTTCAGCGAACAAGCCAGATCCAGGCTGACCAGATACACTTGGAATGCCCTGAACAGGGAGGTCGTAGGCAGTCTTCAAGATGTCATGCTTCTCGCAGATTGGAAGCCAGGATTGTACGTTGGTGAAGTAGACCTCGATAAGCTTCCAGCTGTCTCCCAATATTGGTTCAGATGACGCTGCCATAAGCTGATCGAGATTTGCATGCTCGACATGCTCCTGTAGGTAGGCGCTGCGATCCTGGGTAAGACTAGCATGTGCAGCTACAGACTCATCTGCTCCGGAATCGTCATCACTGGTATGAGGTGAAATTCCAGTCGATTGCTCATGACGCGAAGGTTCTCCTCCAGATAGTAGCTTATCCACTTCGGTGTAAAATTTCGCTTTCCGCCATCGTCTGTGCAGCTTGTTTGCCTCTTTCGAGTCACCACGACCCAATAGTAGTGAAGATGCTCCTTCTTGCGCCAGCTTCTCATGGAGAGCTGTCTCATTTTCAGAGTCTCGCTGGAACAAATAGGCAAGTGCTAGCTCAAGAGTGCGAATGTAGCCAGGTTGGATACCTCTTTTCTTGGGATTTGCGGTGTACGAGCATTCTCTCGACGTTCCTGAGCAAGTGGAGCACGTTGGCTGTACTCCGTCGCACTTCTCACGGGCGACACGGCACTGGTCACATGCTCGTGATACTCGGGTTCGTTTGGCAGGCTTCTCCTCCGGCTGGGGTGCGGAACGGCGCTTTGCCTGGGCTTGGGCAGGCATGAGCCTTATTCGGACGAAAGGACAGCAAGTGAGCAGGTACCGAAACTAATCTCGGGTGACAAAATTGCCAATGACGTCTTCGCATGGTTCGCGGATTTGTTTTCTGCGGTATTATGAGTAAACGCGGCAAAGCTCGGTGGCAGGCGCCGCCAACCCACCGTTTGAACTGTCCACCTGCGCCGCGGAGCTCATCAGCTGCAAGGCCGGGGATCTATCATGTGTGAGTAATAATTGACCCGCGGGTAGTTTTTTCGTACGCCCTCAAGGCACGTTAAGGGAGTGCAAAGTTGTCGCGTGTCCAGGCGAAGTCGGGAAGGCGCAAAAGAGGGGGAAGATAGCTTATCCGGAACTTGCAATGTGCGAGTGCTCCTCGCACACAAGTAGCCTGCGCCAGTACCCAACCACCATCGCGACATGGCGTCGCGTAAATGTAATCGTTGTCCCTCTTACAACCTCTTCCCGTACTCTCCAGGCTGACTGGGGTTCTTTGTGTGTTTACGGCCTTACCATGCATATACATAGAGGTCGCAAACACACCCGGCTCAGCAATATACGGCGCACCTCACCTTTTGTCCCCGGGATCACCGGAGCTACAGCACACTTCCCGAATACCAGATACCGGATCTGGGGGCCAAGGGGTACCTGAAATAAGTCTTGCGCATCCTGAGGTCTCGACTATGGCTTCTGTGGTGGTAGGGAAACGCGTCTTTGCGTCCTTGGGCGAGGACGATGGAGCCACCAGTGACTTCTACCGCCGGCACAATAGGCCAATCTCAGGGGAGGCCGCTCCATCCAGGACTGGTGGATCCCGTCAGAGGCGGAAGCTCAGTGTGGGCGACATGTGTAGGAAAATAACCCGTACCTTGATCGGTCGCATACTGACCAGCGACAGCCTCCGCAATGTTCGGTACCCGCTCCACTCCTCTCGCTGCCCCCACCCCCGCCGCTCCTGCGAGTTATCGCCGCCGCACATTCAAGAAGGATGCCTCCATCGTGCTTCTCGGTATGCCAGGAACTGGCAAGTCCACCCTGGCTGTCATTGCCTCGATGGCTTGCCGGAGGCGCGTTGTCGATATTGATGACATGTTCCAAGACACGACAGGCTTTTCTACTGCCAAATACCGCAAGCAATTCGGTGCGGCCAACTATAATTTGCGACAAGAAGAACTGCTAAGAAGTCTTCTTCATGAGCATGACCACGACGCGATACTTGTCTGCAATGGCGTCTCTCTGGAGCGGAATGGGCAAACCTTGATACAAGACTTCGGTCGGACACATCCGGTAGTACATGTACTGCGCGATCTTCCTAGCCTGCATAGCTACCTGGGCCGGCCTGACATGCAGAGACTCAATGACATGTTCGCCTTTACCGCACCCATGCTGCGGCGCTGCTCTAATTACGAGTTTTATAACATATCCGAAGCCAAAGCCGGGAACGTTGACACGTCAGATGACCAGACCATGGCTCCAGCATTTCTCACACTGAAGAGGGCGCAGAGGACCTTCCTCAAGTACTTGTCGCTTATAACGACTCCCGAGCTTCCGGATGAGTCGGTTGGGGCGTCCATTCCACCACTAGAACCTGGTTATCCGCTGTCCGATGTAGCAACCGAGCTTCGGAAATACACTTGTGCCGTGCAGGTATCGCTGCAAGACATACTTGCTCCAGACGCCGACATTCAAAGCCTAGAAGTTGGCGCTGACGCCTTTGAGATCACCCTTGATTTGAGTCAACAACGTCCCATTGCCACCCTCATGGACGATGTTAGCGCTTGTGTGTCGAAAGTACGCAGAAGCACAGTGGTACCGATCATATACCATGTGCTGCCTACTTCTACCTCGGATGGCAGCCGAACACTCTATTTGGAATACATACATCATGGTTTGCGCCTGGTACCTGAGTACGCGACTATCGACCTGTCGCTGGACCCTGGCGCGCTTGCGGACGTCATCAACTCTCGCGGTACAACCAAGATGATCGGCCATCTGCATGCCGACAAGCCATGGGAGGATCATTCTTGGGTGGCACAGTACGAAAAGGCCGTACGTGTTGGGTGCTCCGTCGTTCGATTTACTCGGCCAGCTCATTCCATTGATGACGATGTTTCGGTTCGCAGCTTTAGTCGTCGAATGGCAGCGCAGGATGCCCAGATCCCTTTGATTTGTTATAATACAGGACGAGCTGGTCGACGCTCCGTATGCTTCAACCAACATTTTACGCCTGTTGTTGCGGCCTCGAAAAGGGACGAGGCTGACGATACCGCGTCAATAGCACAGTACCCACGCGATTCTTGGCTTACTGCTAAAGAAGTGACACAAGCCCTCTACAATTCATTCACATTCGACCCCATGCAAATGTACATCATTGGTGTGCGCCTGGGATACAGCGTATCGCCAGCGATGCACAATGCAGCGTACAATGCTTGCGGAATGCCGCACATTTTCAGTCGCATCGAGAGCCCGACTGTGAACCGTCTCCAGGAGCTTGTACGCAAGCCGAACTTCGGTGGGTCCATTGTCATACAGCCCTTCAAGATGGAGGTAATGGCGCTGGTAGACTCACTGAGTCAACATGCCCGAGCGATTGGCGCTGTCAACACAGTCATACCTGTACGTCGGAGAAAGGACGATGGCAGCATCCCAAGCGACCTCGAACTCTTCCATGAGCGTAACCAGTCTGGGCCCGTCCAAGCTCTTTATGGAGACAACACCGAATGGATTGGGATCCGGTCCTGCGTACGACGTGGTCTTTCTCCAGCTAACGCGGTACGGCCGTCAACGTGCGGACTCATTATTGGGGCTGGCGGTATGGCGAGGGCAGCTGTTTACGCGCTCTTGCAATTGGGTGTAATGAACATTGCCATTTTCAACCGAACTTACAAGAGAGCCGAGAGTCTCGTAGAGCACTTCTCGCGGCTCGCCTCGAGCTCAGTGGACCATGTCAGCTCACGGAAGATGCGGCAGATGCGGCCAAATTTGACGATATTGAAATCGCGCGATGAATGCTGGCCGGAGCATCTCCGGGAGCCTACTATCATCATTTCGTGCATACCTACGGATCCAATAGATGGGGGCCCAGCAGCGCAATTTTCGCTACCTCCACAGTGGATGGAGAGTCCGACTGGCGGTGTCGTGATGGAGACGGCATACAAGACGCTCAATACACCACTGTCGCAGCAAGTGCGAGACGCGCCAAAGAAGCTATGGACGTACATGGACGGTCTAGACTTTATCCCCGAGCAGGCATTTGCTCAGTTCGAGCTGTTTACTGGCAAGCGAGCGCCACGGAGGGTGATGCGTGAGGAGGTACTGCGTGCATGGAGGGACGAGCAGGGCAATACTGATTTGGAGATGGTGAAGAAGAGATGCGCAGCCATAGACGACCAGGAGCCGTAGGGCTGCATGATGATACGAAGCATAATGTTATAATGCCTAATGACGAGCGTTGACTACAATATAACTATGTCGAGTCGGCTAAGCATGCTCACCTGGGCAAGATAGACGATAAGATCCCTGCAGCGATCGTGGTGCACGTTCCTAGTGAAAGTCGGGACGCGTCGAGTTGACAACAACTGCACAAGCCAATGCGCTTACCGCTGCAATCCCGCCGCAACATAACTTAGCCACGCCTAGATTCAGCTTCCGCGCAGCTCAGACTACTATGCACCATCACGACAGGACGGCTGCCCGGAAATGACGACGCGCCAGCCCCTCCAAGCTCTTCCCCCGCCGTCGGCCAACGTTATCAACACCCGCTACGCCCACCTCCAGCGGCCGACCACCACCCGCAGCGCCAATGGAAGCGCAGGGATGGACGAGCAGAGATACGCCCAGGAAGACGTGCAGGATGCAGCTTCCGTCGGGTCTGCGCTGAGCGATCTCGAAAACGATGCCGAGGACGAATTCGAGAAGCGCATGATTCAGAATGCGCGCGACGAGCGGCGGCTGAACCAGGCGCTGGGCAGCAGACCGCAGGCTTTCCGGAAGGCACGCACGCACCCACGCGTCGGGCTGACTCTGGACAACCTGGAGAGAAACAACGCGGTAGCTGGGGCGGATGGCCATGTCAAATTCGAGAGCCCGCCCAGCAGCACCGGGAGCGCGAGGAGCGACCCGGCGATACATGCGCCAGCTACATGGGGGAGGAAGAGCAGGAGCAACCGGAACTGGATGCGCACCATCACGTACGAGGAAGAGCAGCAGCAGACACCCGCGCCGGCCGATGACACAATACACGACCACTACGATGAAGCACATGCAAACGTGCCGCGTCGCTCAGTCGAAGACAGCCCGCTCTCGCACAAGGGCACACCACGCAACGACCAGTCGCAAGAGTGGGACCTTACGTTCGAGCTCAACGAAGCCTCTATGATAGCATCCACGCCTTACATACCACGCAACACTGTGCTAGACGATATACGGCAGAGGGAGATGGAGAGTGTAAAGGAGCAGGCAGCCACTGCCCGGCTGGAGAGAATACGCCAAGGGTCGCCCGAACAATCGCGCCCGCGGACGTCTTCTATACGGACGGTAGACACTGTAGATAGCAGCGCGAGAATAACAGAGCAGGTGACACAGCCAGCTCCTTCGCCGAAGCGGAGACTGCGCACGCGGACCCATTCGTGGCAGTCCATTGGGAAGGCGCAGCCGGTCACGGGCATCGGCATGGAAGATCCGCCAGTTGCCATGTACAAGAGTGCCGAGAACATAGCTGCAGTAGATCGCGAAGCAGTCGCCACGGCCCAGCCTGTCCCTCCAAGACGCATACCGAACCGAAGAGAAGACTCGCAGGATCTGTTGCGGCGGCTCGCGAGAGTCTCCAATACACCAAGCCCGAGACAGACAGCACCATCCAGACCGGAATCTGCGCCCCCGGCACCGCTCGACAGCGCACCGCAGACTGTGCTGACCGAGACTACGCAATCTGAAAGCAAACCCGCCTCTGTGGAGGAGACGCCTGTCTCTGCCGAGGTTCCTGATGCGGCAGCAGCGACCTCGACCGTGCGGCAAGAGCACACTGAATCCAAGGAAGCTGCGGCAAGGACCGAGCAGGTGGAAGCTACACCAATGCCGAAAGAGCGACCCGCCCTGAACCCAAAGACGCCAGTGGTGACTGGTGCTTGGGTCGATACACCAGGCCCGCGTACAGTACAAAGACCTGCCGTGGCGTCAAGATCGCGTTCACTTTCGCCCAAGAAAGGCAGTCCGCGCAAGCAAAGACCGTCTGAGAAGGCCGAAGAGCCATCCGAAGCCATGCCCGTAGAGCCTGTTCGCCCTCAACTTCCAAAGTCTGCATTGCAGGCTCTCGTAGACGAAGCCAAATCTCAAGGCAGACGGCCATCAGCCGACTTCGGCGATTCGACCATCAACTCACTCGAAGATCTCATCGCTCCGTCAGGTGAAAGCCAAATAGACGAAGACACTCTTCAAGGCCTTCAGCTACCGACTGAGACTCCTCGGAATGAGGCAGAGCGCCAGCGACAGCAAGAGCTGTTACATCTCCACCGCATGAACGACCGCCTTCGCGCAGCGCGGACCAGCATTCGCGATGCAAGCCGCGGCATGAAGCGCGTCGAAGACCAAGTCGAGCACGTAGAAGAGGGCGAGAATGGCGAAAAAGTCAAAGTCGTGAGTCGTGCATGCCCTTGCGCGGTAGACGACCATGTCCAGCACTTTTCCATGTTGAGATGGTGGAAAAGTCTGTTCTGGCAGCAACGATTGAAGACCCTGCGGCAGACATCGAACAGTTGGGGGAGAGCGTGGGGCGGCCTCACAGGCTTGAGTATCTTCTTAATAGTCCTTTTCACTTGGTGGATAAGTGAAGAGATTGCTTGGTATGTTGCATCTATTCTGCCGTTTCGCGTACAGGAACGTCACTGACTAGTCTCACAGCGAGATGTACTGCCAGCCGATGTATGCTTACTCGTCGCCCCATCCATTCAGCGTCAACATGAAGGCTCCCAAGTTCCCCTTTGTCATACCCACACTCATCTACCGGACCTTTGTTCAAGGCTGGTGGGTACCAATATCGTCCTTCTTTTCTTGGATTGCCGCCACCATGTGGAGTTTATTCTTTGGTTTCGAAGAGGCGCAGGCCGTTAATTACAGTGCCAGCCAGACTATCAAAGCTGGGAGCACCATGAGGGAAAGCCACTGGATTAGCGATGAGGCGGCCAAACTTATGGAGGAGAAGGGCTGGGACCACAGCATGTTTGAAGACGAGATTTTGCCCGGGGGCAGGTGACGGCAAGGAATTGCTTTTGTCACGGTCATTCATTACTTTCCTTTTGTCACATTGATTCAGCGAAGGCGTCTTGTCTATTAGGGCCGCATGTTTGAAACAGGAGTTGGATACGCCACGATTGTATTATTATGATAGTGTCTTGGATATCGCGTGTGAGTAGCAAGGGTCATGTTGGTTTATCGACTGATCCTTGATCATTGCATAAGAAGAAATTTGTCGCATACCTCAACTTCGGCTTTAAGATGCTTTTGTGATCGAGACGGAATGAAGGATTAAGACATCTGCTTCGCATCTTTTTGGGTAGTTCCACCTATCTCGCATCAGCCTCGAGTAGCTCGTTGTCTATTCTGTTCAAGCTTGGCCTGCAGTTCTCCGGCTTCTTCCTCTTCCTTCTCCAATTCCCGGCGTAGCCTTTCTTCACACGCTTTGGCTTCAGCCGTAATGATCAAGCCTGTACTTGTATCTTCGAGCGCGCAGGCGGGGTCTCTCAGCTTCAAACTCAACGTGAAAGGTGGAGCCCAGTGTTTACTCAACAGCGACCTGGTGGTAGTCCTACTTACCTTGTCTACGCCAGTATAGCGCGCGTAGTCGAGGCCTTTGCCTAGCACATCACTCTAAACGACAGGATTACTCCCTTCTTTGAAAGCTGTTCTCGCTGTTGAGCGTCGATAGTTGGTGGACCATCCAGCAACGCGTCTCACATGGTTGATACTGCCGTTACATGGGAGTAGAAGTACTACCTGATCTTGTACCTACTGACGCTGTGTAATAGAAGTATGCCGTCATGTAATCGACGATTAATCGACATAGGTCAGGGCATGAGTGAACACCTGGGCAGCGTCGACAAGGAACAACGAGGAATATATTCTGGGGTGGTCGCCAGACAGCAGAGTATCGCATTTCGCGAATGCGATATACCATAGTGCTCGTTATGCGATACGCAATGCGGCTGTTGTTGGATGTATCAGTGATGTCGAAAGGCTAGCAGCTTGTTGCCCCGCGAGCAGCGGCGCGTCCTGTCAGCACGTGACGTATGGGCTTCCACCTGAGCACTCTCCAAACTCTGCCTGCCCCTCAACTCAAAACCTACGCAAGCCACCATTTGCAGATTGCTCGGCCAGACTCCGATGACGAGCGACCAACGCGAACCGTCGCCTGGGTACTGATACACAATCGCGCCGCTACCCCAGCCCATTGGCGCGCGCTCCTCGCTTCTAGACAAGTTCACATCTGCATCCGGCATGGTGTTGCGGACTTCAAACACCTGCTAACTCAGACACCCTTGCATCACCCCAGCTGAAACATGCTGATTGGTTTCAAGCGCCGCCCATCTAATCCTCCAACCATTAATAGTTTCCCGGTTCTGGGGTGTCGTTCGCAAGGTTTAGGGGCGGAACACCTGGGACGCGTACCTTGTGGGCTCGAAGTGTCTCAGTATGCCGCCCTCTGTGGGGGCTTGACAGGACGTTAAAAGGTGGAGGGGCTCGCTGCTGCGCGAGGGAGGTAAAAGCAACGTGAAGCAGGTCTAGCAACTTGCGGACGGTGCGGTGTAACAACATTCTTATCTTTCGAGCGCGGGCCGCACACAGTACATTCTCTTCTTGTTGACGACGACGCCGTATTTACGCCGTAATTTGGGGTCGGAAGGCTTACTATCACTCATTCTTTGTCGCCGCCCCTCGTTTCTGTTCGACCTCACTATCTGGCTTGCGCCTACACTACGATCTTTCGGTCATTCCCACGTTCAACGCAAGATCAGTTCTCAAAACGCCAAAATGTTTCTCGCCACAATTAAACTCTTCTCGTTCCTGATCAATCCAGAGTTCTGGGCCAGGACCGGCTTCTTCGTCGGCTACATTATCGCTTTCCTCCTCGTCTTGGAAGTTGTCCGTCTAGCCAGCACAGATGCGAATCGCAAAGAGGTTGAGAAACTTCTAGACGCGTATGCTGCGTCGAGGAGTGACGTGCCTGTGAGAAGACGTCGAGAAGAGGCTGCACCAGTGAAGAAGGTGGTGCAGGTATCCATCGATGAATTGGAAGACATGGAGAGGAGAAGTGTGATTGCCGAGCAGGAAAGACAAACACAAGAACATCAACAACGGGAACAAGAACGGACACGCACTCCTAGCCCTGCAGCGGCGCGGATACTAGAGTCCAGACATACCGAAGAGAAGCGCAGACGCAGAACGACATCTACATCCGTATCTCCACATGCTACTTCTCAGTCCCACTCACACCCGCAAACCACCTCCTCTTCGAGTCCTACCCGCCGTCTTCGGAAACGCAGCGACACGCTCAACTCTTCCAGCAGCGCAGAGGCTAAGGGCACTGCCGTACGGAGGCGCAGGGAAACCTCTCCCATAGAGTCTAAGACACGGGAGTCGAGGCATGCGAGTCCAACACCAAGATCGAGAAGCAAGGAGGCCAAGATACTAGGCGGATCATTGGGCAAGATGCTGAGGAGTAGAGGCTGAAGTTGAGCGGAGAGTCCGAGACAAATTATGTATAACCTTTTATGCTACGTAGGCATGACTTTACGAGTAGATGTAAATCTTCGAAATGTACAAAATTGGGTATCTTATCAACACGTTCACGAACCCCAATCATGCTTCCTTTTTGTCTATCCTGAAACTCGACGTTAGGTCCAGCCTATGCACCTGCCAACCCATCCATACCCCCAATCTCCTTTTCAAATACCTCAAAGTCCACTCCTTCGTCCTCGAACATCTTCTTCACCTTCTCGGCGGCAGCTATCTGTCGCTCTTGCGTGAAGCCACCCGGTGCGTTGCTTTCGTACTGGATGAGCTCGACCCATCTGAAGAACAAGCTCTCCTTGCCCATGGCTGTGAGCCGGTCCTTGAACTGTATGACCTTGTCCCTCGCTTCGGTTTCCGAGCCTTCATCGAGCTTTGCGCATTCCCAGACAGCCCATTGTCCGTTCTCTGCTTCAGGGTCGCCGACGTAGACGAAGACGCATTTGCGGAGGTGGTCGAGTGTGATGTCCTTGCGATCGAGCAGTTGCGTGGCAGCAACCATGCCAAAGAAGTCCAGGTCGAAGTCTGAATCCATCAACAGATATCCCGTCTTCTCCCTCAACCTCGTCTTGTCAACCGCGGGCAGAACTCTGGTCTTGAAGAAGGGATTATCCGCGCCTGCACGCCCACTTCCACCTTCAGCCTCCCCAAGCAGGTCTTTAGCTCCCCATCCTCTGCTGACCCTCACGTATACCTCCTCATCCCTGAAGCCCACGTTCCACCGCCAGCTTACTGGGTTGCCTGGCTGCTCAATGAAGAAAGTGAACGGCCATAGCGCCACGAACCGGAAGAGTAGGAAGTCCAGCATGAACATGGCCATGCGCTTTCCTACCCTCCATAGCAAATTTGCCCAGGATGTGCCTGCCCAGTATATGGTAGTCTCATTGTGGTTTCCCATGACGGACATGAGAATGGCCCAGTAGTGAGGCCCGATGACGTACAGGCGCCATAGTACGAGCGCGGTTATGGCCGTGTTGAGGAGGACGGGGACGCCGAATATACGCCGCTTGAACCAGGCTGGATGCACATCGACATGTGCTATGTATACGAGCGAGCGGTCGAAGGTGGACAGGAGCGTCTCGAGTTCAGCCGGGGCTGCGGTGAAGGGCTGCGGGATGGCTTTCTTGGACTTTGTGCCGGCGGGCTTGACCGCGCGTTGTTTAGTCTTGGGCGGCATGGCGAAGGCTACGAAATTGCGGAAACTACGACGGGGTTTGGAGGAAGCATTGGCCGAAATTACGATGTGCTGAACGTTGTGGTTGGACACACGCAACGTCGAGCTCCAGCATCATTCCGATCAGTTTCACCGTTCCGAAAATCTGGGGTAGCTGCCATCCACCACACCACACCTCAAGATATCCATTCTCAACCTCAACTGCTCCTTTTCCCCAGCTTGACACACGCCCAATTCGCTCCTTTATGCAAGTGCGACACCTTATCTCTCAGCCTCCTCTAGGCTTTCACATGCGACGTCTATTTCGGGACAAAAGCAGGTCGGCCTTTGTTCTGCAAAACCCCCCGATGGACGCATCATTTAGCACCGTGCCCAAGTCAGTGCCCTGTCCCGGTTTGGGTTCATCTGGGTCGGAGCTCGTTTGACGTTTTCGCCGACCATCCACTCAGGAACTGCGTTCTGCTGATCTCCGGCATCACTGAGGAGACCCGGTACTACCGTCAGCCGTCGATAACGTCAACATGAAGGCACTTTATTGAGGCACAGTTGACTGCGGCGCAATGTAAGCAGTGTTCTTGGTCATGGAAAACATGTCGTACATTCTTCAAGATGCAAGAACATCTATACACCGCAGAAAGGAGACTGAATGAGAAAAAGCATACTATGCGTTGAGAATAGCAAACGTTAGATCTGCGGAAAGATCGCTCGCGTACCACGGGTGCGGTAGGTATCCACTCACCGCAGAAGCCGGTAGCCCCAATCCAGTGAGGCCTTGTGCTGCCACGTCTAGGCACGGCTGCGGATAGGCCGGGCACGTCGTATGGAACGACCATCCATCCAATTGGATTGAACATGGTATGGTTATTGCATAGTCGTCATCTAGTTTGCTTATCTGGGTCAGCCGCTGCTCTGCTCTAAGCGATGCATACTACCGTTTAGACTGCATCAGTCGCGTGGCAGTAGAACCTGATATACACCACCTCGTTCCCGCCTCCCAGGTAGAGCTTTTTGGTTCTCTCCAACCTCCTCTGCAGCAAACGTTTCATACGTCCAACATCAAACGGGCAAAGATGTCGCAGCAAGGAACCCAAGGACCTCCAGTGAGTGATGTCAATTCCAGCCTCCTACGCGCAACTAACCATGGTCAGTCTGGAGCTTCTGGGCAAGCCAGTCGAGGCCCTCCATATGCGCCTCTCAATGCCGGCCTGGGTGGAACCCCTGCCATTGTGCCTGACGTACCTCTCGCCATCGTCTTTCTCATACTCTACCTGATCTTTGGCGTCATCCACATCAAGATCTTTAAGGGCAACAAGCATCGCGGGCACAAGTTCATCTTCAATGGCGCTATACTCGGTAAGTTCTTTCACTCCCGTTGACTAGTATGCGCACGGCTAACACATTGCAGGTCTCTGCAAGATTAGAATCATCACCATGTCCTTGCGGATAGCGTGGGCCAACTATCCCAGGAACATCGGACTCGCCATCGTGGCCAATATCTTCGTCTACATCGGTACCATCATCTTGTACGGAGTGAACTGGTTCTTTGTCCAACGCATTGTCCGCTCCCAGCATGCGCGCCTAGGATGGTCAACGCCGTACCGCATTTTTCACCGAGGCGGACTGGTTCTGTTGGTAGCCACTCTACTTATGCTCATCATAAGCCAGATCTGGCAGTTCTTCACACGCGACCAAAGCAAGCTTACTGCTTTCCACGACCTATTCGTCCTCGCTCAGACATATTTTACGATATTCTGCTTTGCGCCAGCTATCCTAGTAGGCATCTCGCTCCTCGTTCCTAGGACAGAAGTCGAGAAGTTTGGCGCTGGTCGACTGAGGTACAACATCATCATCCTCCTCATCTCGGTGTCTGTTCTCTCCATCGGGCAGATCTTCCGCTGCGTTCTGGCCTGGATTCCAGGAACCCCATTGATTGATGTACAGCGCGACGTCATCAAGCTGCCGTGGTACCTGACCAAAGGAAGCTTCTACTGCTTCAATTTTGTCACTGAGATCCTCGTCATCATCATGTTTGCAGTGGTTCGCGTCGACCTACGTTTCTACGTGCCAAATGGGGCCAGGAAGTCAGGTGACTACTCCAGGAGCCGCGTTGACTTGCACGACGAGAACGAGAAGAATCTTACCGTACCCCCGCCCACTCTGGCTCACCCGATGGCCCACCCCAACGACTCAAGTCAAACGCTACACAGATACCAGTCTTCCGTGTTCGAAGACACCCAGACACTGGCTGATTCACTACAATACCCTCATTCGACTCTAGAAGTAGACAACACAGGTAGCTGGAAGGTCAAGCGTCTCTCGGGCGACTCATCGAGAAGCCGCCACACTACCATTTCTTTCGCAGCCTCATCTAAGACAACACTAAACGATAAGGCTTCGCGCCCCGATATAAATGTGCCGCCAGTTCCAGAACTGCCTGCTGAATGGCCATTGCCAGCTTCCACGCCACCGCCGGGTGCAAGTTCTGTTCTGGAGCATACAAATCCGCCATCGCGTCGGGGCACCCCGCAACAACAGACATACGAGCTTGAACATCACCAATTGAATGAGTTTGATGTAGGCGATGCGGTTACCGACGCATTGGCCAGGCTGGAATCAAACAGTGACAGACGTAGAGCCAACCCTTCGACCCCACCTCCGAGATCTCATCGCAAAACGCCAGTACCGGTTTACACTCCTACTATGCCGTCTAAAAGTGGAAGTGTCTCGCCATCCCGAAAGACCAGGAAGCGCGTTAGTTTCCCGCAGACAGAGGTCATCCGCAGCCGCGCAAACAGCGCCAATTCTCAGGGTGCAAGAACCCCTGCTATCGAAGAGATCCCCGAACTCCCGATCCAGAAGCCCTCCGAGTCATCAAGACCAGCTCACCGAACTGGACCGACAAGAACTCCTAGTCTCGAAATTATCTCCTTGTTGAACCACATGAGTGGCGATTCCACTCGCATCCGAGACGCATCACTCCAGCGAACACGCGCCACCTCAGTCGCGGGATCGGACGAACCTAAGACTCCCGCTTCTTGCGATCTTACTCGACAGACAAGTTCAAAGTACAGTAATGATAATAGCAGCGCAACAAGCTCCGAAGTGCGAGAGAAAGAACTCGCGAGGGAGGAATTCCGTCGCTTCAGCTCAGAGGCACCGCACAGATAGGGTTCGTCTCTTTGAGCAATACCCACGAACTCACGACTTTCCTTAATCTCTAATGGCTTGACCATCATACATTCTTGTTTTGACCGGCGTCTGCAGCATCTCGTACATATGGTACGCTACGCGCACATTGGTCCACATATCGTCCCACTCTCTGGACGCTTCCCTTATTGTACATACTTACAACTCAATCCTGAGTATTTCCTATACAATTATCTTAGGCGTTTAGCGCTATTAAATTGAATTTATCATGCTGGTCGCCTAACGGCACGGCGCATCACACATATCCGCTCCGGTTCTTTGTCTCCACCCCATATTTCAGGCAGCAACATTCTTGCAATCACCATTCGTTCGTGACGCTAAATACAGTCCGCAGACATTTTGAGTATCGTACGTATGCAATATCATGTAGGAAGCTGCAGCGGACCGGAAATTGAGAGTTCATCCGATGCGTTCAAATTCCGAAGTGAGTAGATATGTATAAAGTAGTTGAAGGCAGTGAGCAACTTTCCGTACCACCAACCAGCATCACAGTTTCAGTTCCATCTCAACCTTCACAGTTCAGCAACAATGTCCTCCACCCAAACCCCCATCCGCGTCGGTGTCCTATACGAGGGAACCCAAATGACAGACCTGGCCGGCCTCGACCTCCTCGGCAACCTCACGCCCCAAACCATCAACCTGATCATAGCCATGAACCCACAGTTCGCGTCCATGGCACCCCATGCCATCCCCATGACCTTCCTCTACATATCCTCTACCATGGAGCCCGCCCACGTAACACCAGACATGTACGTGCGACCCACGCACACCTACGCAACCGCCCCGCGTGACCTCGATATACTGCTCCTCGGCGGCCCGAACCCTGCGACTGTCCACGAAGAGAGTCTGGTGTTCCTGAAAGAGGCGAGCAAGCAGACGAAGGTCATTCTTACCACGTGCACGGGGGGTATGTGGTTGGCGAGAAGTGGGGTGTTGGAAGGGAAGAAGGCTACGACGAATAGGGTCATGTTGGGCATGGCGCAGAAGATGTTTCCTGGGACGGAGTGGGTCGATCGTAGGTGGGTTGTTGATGAGGGGTGGTTTGACGGCGCGGAGATTTGGACTGCGGGCGGTGCCGGGTGTGGTGAGTACTTTTCCTTTTTTGCTGCTGAGGCATCGGTTAGAGTTTATGTGTGCTAACTGTGATGCAGGTATCGACATGTTCATCGAGTATACTTACCAGAAGTTTGACAAGAAGATGGTGGAGTTTGGGTGCGTAGGGTTGGATTTCGACTTCGAAGGGCGTAGCGAGTTTTACAAGGGAGCGCTGCCTGATATGACCATGGCCTAAAGTTGTGAGTCTTGCAGAAGGACACATCAGCTTCACATCAGCTTTTGAATGGATCTATGTAGCAGTTTGATTTCCATTATGCCCCGATTTTGAGATCGATGGACGACATCGCAAGGTTCCACACTCGATTTAGACAGAGAAACTGGATACATTCCCATGGCTTTGATGGCTGCCTTTTTTTGAGGATAAGAAAGGTTGGTATTGGTACGAGAAAGAATCAGAAAGCCAGATCCGAATTGATCCATTCCTCGATGCGCTCCACAGCACTATAGCGACATGTCCTTTGTCTTTTTCCACTTCTCATACATGGCGATACAGGTCTCGACCGCCTTTTCCCCCATCTGATCATTATGTCAACATGTATGCTTTTTGTAACCATTGTCTGCCACAGTTGCATTCCAAATTTCGCATCAGAGTTTCATTTTGGCTTTCGATGCAAATCAGGTAGTACTTTGGTATAAGCTACTGAAAGGATGAAGAGCCACAGGAAGGCCATGAAGGCAGTTGTGGGCAGTTTTGAGAAAGCCTGAAGGCATACCATCAATCCACTTGGATACCATTTGAGAAGCAAAGGCTAAAGTTTAGACGAAGAAAGAAATCCATGTCATTCTCATTAATGTAATTTGGCGGAATACCGGCGGAGCACATACGTCGTCATCGAGTAGTTTTTAGTGATAGAGATGAATTGATAAAGTGTAGAAGACTTTCCAGCCATGAAAGCGGGTATGACATCTTTCATACTCCAGCCAAACCTCCTAGCAGTCCATGAATTAGTGTAAGACTGCTTTTGGTTAAAGTCAGTCCACCAGAAGTCCAAACTCATGTCCATGGTTGCTTTCGTTTTTTGAACCACAGCTTCAATCAATGCATACAGCAATTGCGACCACAGCCACCAACATCCGAATTTTCCAAAATTGTTCCAGAATAGTACCTCATGTAAAAAACACGATAGCGACCAACATGAATAGTAGTCGCAGTGGTTGGAGAGAAGAAGGAAAGACAAATGTTCATGTCCTTGGGTACTCGCTGATCATAAAAGAGTAACATTGGGAAGATCAGGCAAAGCCATTGGGTCTTTCGCTGGGGTTTTGAGGCAATGATAACACCGGGCAACTCCATGACGTGCTCTCGATACTTTTTTTTTGAGCTTTTTGGAAAAGAGGCCGAGTAAACAGAATGATAGAGAGTTAGAATAGACAGACACAGAAATAGTTTATATACCCTCTAGCTCATCGGCGGATATTGTGCGTAGTCGTGATGATGGTGATCATCACCATCCTTCTTGCAAGTGGTCATGAAGACGCTTGGCACATGCGTGCTATGCTACAACATATTTGGCTTCATTAGCATTCTCCATTCTCCCATACTATGTACTTGGTATACGAGCGTGCAATATCCATGTCCATCTAGTCATACAAGGACTTCCAACTCAAAACAGGCGCCGCATCTCCTTTCCCCACTAACATTACTTTGCCGCTGTTACCACACCCTCGTATTCTCGACTCGCTATGTAGTCCAGGGTGCGCTGGAAGTGTTTCCTTGGGTTCTCGAGCGAAGAGGCGTTTTCGTTAGATTGTAGGTTGGAGTGAATGAGCTCGATGAGACCGTTAAGGTATTTCGTCGTGACCTGGTAATCGTTAGAAAAGCTTCGGAGTTTGCAAGATGGCAACTTACAGCATCGTTTTCTTGGTCGAAGTAGTAGACGTATCTGTTCAAGATTTCAACGAATAGCTCGACTGAGACCGCAGCATCCATGCATGCGTCGGCCACACGGAGAGCACGCTGTAAGCACTCAAGCACTCGCTTGCCATCGCGGTAGAGCTGGGATAGTCAGTACTGGTGTCTTGAAAGTCGGATTGGGTCTACTCACGTTCTTCGGGTCCTCCTCACCCAATGCCCTGATCTCAGTCGCCCACCACAGGTGACTTGCGAGGTATACTGCGCGACACTGATCAGGCTTCTTGAGCAGTTTGCTTCCATGTAACGCGCACTTCGTAATCAGGGTATCGTAATTCTCTTTGCCGAAATTCCTCGTTGTATGTAGGCCACTCGCAATGACGCATACAGCCTGGAACTGTGCTCTTGAGTCGCTGATTGCCTCCTCGTATATCGTGAACGCCTGCGCGAAGAACTCGTATGCGACCTCTTCGAAGCCGTTCTGATCTGCGACTTGACCACAGGCGATGAAGAGGCGGAGGGATAGGTCTGCGGAGCCGGTAACGCGGGTGTAGAGTGTCGACAGTGTACTGTGCATGAACTTGTAGAGAGCGGATGATTGTGATTGCCAGTTGTCTTCGAAGTGTTCGCGCTTCTTGTATTGCCGTGCGAGCTTGAGTGATGCTGTGATGATGGCGGGGGATGTGTACTTGACGCGCTCGTTGCCTTCGGCGAAGGACTTGCGTGCGGCTTGGAGAAGCTATGGGAGTTGTTAGTACGTACTATGGTCTGCACGTTAATTGAGCTTACCTTGAATTGGGTATCGTTGTCTTTGCCGCGAATGAGGTGTACTATCCGCGCAAGCCATCCTTGCTCTTCTATTGTCTCCTCCGTCTCCTGTGCCCGTCTTTGAATCGGTCCTCCTGGGTATCCCTGCGCCTGCTGGATGCCTTCTCGAATGAGGACCTTCAAGATCTCCAGCACACTCTCAAGATTCTCCACGGATGCGATGTAGGTCTGATTCCGCATCAGACTTCTTGCGACTTCGCCAGCCACGGCTCTCCGAGTCGGGTATGGTTGTGAATGTAGCAGAGGAATGAAGTTGGGTAATGCGAGCGCGGTAAACAGAGAGATGTAGGTCTTGATCGGCGAAAGGAGGAGGCTGAGGATCTGGCTTTGAGTTGCTTGCGAGTGCAGGTCGGCGCTGTTCGCGTATTCGGCGACCTTTTGGTTTGCAAACGTAAGGACTTGGTCGATGTAATCGAGTCTTTCGGGGTAGATGTTCCTGTGGATGTTAGTATCGTCGCTATACCAGAAAGCGTTCTGGAACGTACAAGGCGAGATTTGCTAGCGACACCAATAGTCCGATCGTGTCTTGTATTGGTAGCCGCTGCATCTTGACCAGCGTCTGCACCTGCTCATGGAAGATCTCGAACAGCTTGACATTGTTCGGTATGCCGCGTCTCTTCTCGATATCGCCATCTGTCTCGGTCGCTGGGGTCTCCTCGTTCTCGGCGGAGGTCTCCGCGGGTTTCGATGCCTCTTCGGAATCTTCTTCGGTGCTTGGTTGCGTCTCTGAGGGTTCCTCCGCGTCTCCATTCTGCTGCGCTGGCGCTGATTCGGGTTCGGCGGCCTTCTTCTCCTTTGCTATCCGCATTTGCTCCATGAGTTGTGCTATTGACTCCTCCTCCGTCTTCTTGCGCTGCTCCGGGCTTTCTGACTCGGCTTCTCTCTGCGCGTACGACGACAATCGATCCATGAGGCCGACTACGATGGCTTTGACGTTTACGTGCGGATTGAGGCGTGCGACGGCGGAGAGGAACTGGTCGAGCGTGTGCAGGTGGAATTCGTCCGGGAAGACCTGGGTGACAACTGGTGCGTGTTAGTGATATCCTGAGATCGGCAATCCGATACATACCCTCGAGGAGGTATTCCTGGGCCAAGACATCGCGACATTGCACAATCTGTTCCAGCAGCGGGTTGAGGATCTTCTTGTAGTTGTCCAGGTCGACCAGCTGGCTGAGCCTGACCAAGTTGCTGCCCACGAGGAGCTGCAGTTCCTGGCGCTCCTTGGTCCGCTGCTCGCGCTCCCTGGAATGACCCTGGTGCTGCAGGCGCACCCACAGCTTGTTCATCTCGACAAAGTTGGTCAGGATGAAGCTGATGGAGTCCTGGAGATTACCCTCGGGCCCCTCGCTGTCGCCCGACGGAAGGCAGTCGCGAGCCTGGCCGGCCAGATAGTAGCGCAGGAAGAGGCCGCGGATGGGGTGCTGGACGCCGCGACTCATCTCCATCATGTCCTTCATGATCTCCTTGACGGGCGCATCCTCAATGGCCATGTAGACGGTGCCGACGGTGACCATGAGGTACAGGCGCGGGATGATGTTGCCGGCATACTGGACGAGTTCGTAGAGGTCGGCGAGGTGGTTGACGGGGTGGTTCTCGCGCAGGTAGACGGAGAGATGGCGCAGGGCATCGAAGACGGCCATGTACAGCTCGTAGTACTGCTTGGGGCCGAGGCTGCTGGTGCGCAGTTCGGACACGAGGGTCGAGCTATCATGGGGGTCATTAGCATACACACATGTTATACGTAGGTAGTGCGCGTACCTGCACTTGAGCGCATCCATCAGCTTGCCCGGCGTCTCGAGGCAGCGCCGCATGAGCATCGTCTGCTGGCGCACCACGGCCAGGGCATCTTCGAGCAGCCGGGCCTGGTCTTCTACGGGGGGCGGCGACGCCATTGTGAGCGAGAGAGGCGGATCGTCCGGGGGTGTGGAGAGCTCGTCGTGGATACGCACCGCCGCCTTGGGTGTAACCGTTCGCCAAGCACGCAGGGATGCAAGCTCCCCTTCGACCTGCGTCATCAGCCTTCACATCATCACTCTGCCATGTCAAAACTTGGGCTTGTGCATGCGTCTATTATTTAATCTATTGGTACATCGGCATTCGTCTCACAGACGTGTCTGATCTTCATAATATAACTCCTCGCCGTACTAGGCTGGCTTCCGGCCATTACTCGTATATCGTAAAACACAGGGAGAAAGGAACAGGCGGGTTGAGCCAGTCTGCCGCCAAAGCAAAAACACCAAAGAAGCCTGGACCGCAGACATCACGCAGCTAGCTATGGCGCCGCGGTGACAGCTGCAGCGGCTTCGAACGTCTTCACGCGGTAATGCGTGTGCCACATGCCATCATCGTAGTACTCCGTGGGGCCATTGTCTGGCGATAGCGTGACCGTGACGAAGATTGGCTTCGGCGTCTCGACTGGCGTTGAGATGGTGCTGGAAGACAAGCTCGAGATCGTCGGTGTTGCAGTTGATGTTGGCGAAGGAACCGATGGGCTAGGAGTTGATGTAGTTTTGACCGATGATGTTGGTGTAGGTGTTGGCGTAGGAGTAGACGAGACTGGTGTGGATGTTGACGATGACGACTTCAACACGCTGCTCGAGCTGCAGCTAGATGTCGATGCGGGCGCAGGTTGAGGCTTGACGACAGTCGCAGTAACTTCTTGGGTGACAGTCTGTGCCGGACCGACGACTTCGACCGTCTTCGTCGTCTCGATCACCGAAGTGGCTGTTGCGACCGGGGTCGAGGCGTCTCCACCGACATTGACAACCGAATAGCTCTTGTTGCGTGGGACAATCTCGCGGGGCTTCGACGAGTCCAAAGGCCGTCCGGTAGCCAGTGTCGAGAAAAAAGCGGCCAGTGCCAGAGTCTGAGCGTTGAGAAGCATGGTATCGAAAGGATTGGGATGGTTTATTGACTGCGCCGTTGATAGTCGTGTACACGTGTTGAGCACGGCTTCGGTGTGGGTATGCGCTGGCAGAGAACAGTGTGGGAACCACGATGTAGGTATCCGTTTATTAGATCCATAGCTGCTGTCGTGCTGCGCAATTTCTCGAGGGCTGGAAATGTGGTGGTTGGGTGATGGCTGGTCGTGCACGGACCACGGCTCCCGCGACGCGAAGCTGGCAGACGCGACAGGCTGGACTCATCCAAACTCTTGACCGTCAAAAACTTGGAACTTTGCTACCCATGTAGCATGTTGTTATCTGTCGCATCACATGTCAATGTCGGGTAATCGATACAATTATAACGTTAATTAGTTCAGCGCTGTCCAAAGGCCCCGTTCCCCGGCATCTCCTGCGGCGGCTTCTGGTTCAGCGCCATTTCCTGAGGATCCCGCGTTCCCTGCGCTTCGACCATTGGACCACCCTGGAACTGGTTCCCATACGGATTCGCGTTCATCTCTTGGTAGTGTTGTGACTGGTAATGAGGCTGCTTGTCCTGAGCCTCGACCTCACTCCTGTATGCCATGCCGTCCACTTCCTGGCCCTGCCTCATCCAGGACTGCGGCGGATCCGTCTGTTGCATCCTCGGTTGCATCAGAGCCGATTGTATTTGCGCCTGCTGGTTGATCTGTCGCGAGCGTTTCTTGCTATGTCGTCGGAAAGCCCAAAAACCCAGGCCGGCGAAGAGAAGAAATAGTCCTACTCCGACACCCACACCAATGCCGATCATCCTCTGTTGCGCGTCGACGGCTTTGTCTGATTTGATGTCAGTCAAATTGAACGGCTGCAAACTCGGAGGTCGGACTCACCGAAGGTGTCTTTCATATCATTTCGGCTGGCATCTGGCGTCATATTAGAGACTCAAATGTGTGAGGGAGGCAGGCATACTGACCGAACTCGCTACTTGGATTAGACATACAGACTAAGCTTCCGGATGAGTCTCTTTCGCAATCTGAAATCGATACTGAAGTTGGGAAGGACATGAAGATGGGATGGGTATAATTCCTTGATATACAATTCCGCTCTGACGTATACTTATTGATCCTGTGTCAAGGAAATGCAGTAAGCACTAACTATGTATGCGAGACGATCTACTCGTTCTACTTATATCACAACACAGTGATGGCAACACAGGGCTATGTGCATCCATCTCTCGTTGGAGTAGCACTGAGCTAGCTGCTTCAGGAAAAGTGCATGCACGCGAGGAACCGCCCCGCCAACCGGTAAGGCTGATTGGCAGACTCATAAGATGCGGAGCACGCTCAGCCTCGTCACATCGGACGCCTTACCTGGCAGGAAGATCTATATCCTCTTTTGGAGTGCGCTACAACGATCGTTTTCAGGATTGTCGCCCAGCACTACGGTAAACTCGGATCTATCCTTACCATATATCACTGCTCACTTCGCGTGTTCCGATGGTCATGCACAGTGGCAACAGCGATGGAGGAGCGATTGGGAAACGTGCTTCATTCAATACTGTTAACAAACTTCTCAGAAATGACATTCAGACCCCACGGAATTCTGGCAAATCCTCATCTCGCACCCGTACCTGTCGCACATGACCTTCACCTTTAGCCTCTTCCGCCGACGACTCTTGTGGTTCAGTCTCGTTCAAGGTCCTCATTCTCACACTCTTGCTGAATTTCCTGCTCCACCACCGCGCAATGCCTCGTCCTTCACGTTCCACTATTGCTCTTTCCTGTCCGTCCGATTCTGCCTTGTATCCACCTATCGGAACATCGCGTTCAGTAACAACAAGGTCGCTTGCGGATGACTGATGAGTAGAGCTGCGTCTTCCAAGTAGGAAGGCGGCGACTGCGATGAGAAGAACCCCAAGTATGGCTCCGATGCTGATGCCGGCGATTGCCCCGCTCGATAAGCCTGTGTTGGGAGAGGTTGAAGCTGGCGCAATGGTGTTTGGTGGTGGAAGTGCGGATGAGGAAGGTGTCACTGAAGATTGTGTAGCTGGGATTGTTGTTGCAACGGATGTTGAAGAGGAAGCATAAGATGAGTAAGGGAAGACAGCGGTGCTCCGGAAGGTCCCTAGAGTCGAGCTGAACCTTTGCGTCGTGACAGGCGACACCGGAAGTGTTGTAGGAGTTGGCACAACCGCCGGGGGAAGCGTCGTGACGAATGCGGAGACAAAGAGGGACATACTCTTGTAATGTAGGGATCTGGAGCTACGTTTGCGAAACGCGCGCAGTGAACAAGATACCGACGAATCTGAAGTTGCCTCGTCAATTCACACGATAACAACGGACGAGGAGATGAGGAGACCGGCAAGGGGGAAGTCGAGAGGATGATCATATCTCCCTCGGACGGCCCCCACATCACACCAGCCGTTCACTTCAGCCAACTACTACACTTCTTCCTATAATTGGTGCCTGTTCTCATAATAGCGATAACACCTCAGCCTTTGGACAGCCAGGGACCGGATTTAGTAATACCTAGCGAGGCCTCACCAATGAGGGTGCTCTCTCGGATAAGATGTTGGAAGAATTACTCATCGGGGTTGAGCTTGGCAGCCTGATGTCTTCAGCCTTATGCATCACGGAATACTGCTAGCGGGCGAAAGTCATAGGGGAAAGATGAAATGCCTTTCTTCTAGTAGCAGTCAGAAGCCTCTACCTACTCGGCCGGCTTCGCAGGTCCATTTGCCAAACTCGGTTTCGGGTTTCCCTTAAAGCTCTTCGCATGTTTCCAGCCCGCTTCCAAAGAACTCGCAAAGAGCCGTGTAGTACCCCAGACATCGAATTGCACTGCGATACCTCGCATACCAGTTTGGATAGCCATGGGTATCTGATCCAGTCCCATCACACCACTAAATACCCGTCAGCCGTCAGGCCCAACATAAATCAACATGTGATATACGTACCCAAAGATAGGCAGATCATACTTGGCAGCCGCAGCATTGAATGTCCCCATGGCTTCGAAAAATTTCGGATCGGGGTTACCGTTCATGAATGAATGGATGTCCATGCCAGCGTCAATCATGTAATCGCCAGGACCAAACATGAGACCAGAGATGCCCTCAACGGCGGCAATTTCCTCGCAGGCCTCAAGGCCCTTTAGAGATTCGATCTGGGGGATGAGGCAGACGTGGTTGTTGGCGGTTTGAACGTTGTAGGGGTCGTTAGGGTAGAGCGACGATGTCATACCCGGTGTGAATGTCCAGGGGCTGAATGAACGATGGCCTTTGCCGCCTGGAAAGACATATTGTGTCAGAATAGGTGGTGATGGTAAAGATATGGGGGACATACCGCCAAAGTACATTTCCTTAATGAAGTCTCGGACTTCTTGCGCACTCTCTACATGTGGGATGACGATACCGGCGCATCCTGCGTCGAGGGCGGTGGTAAGGCTGAGCTCATCGTGCTTCGGTACACGGCAGATGACCATTGATTTACCCTCGGAATGATGCTGAGCGGCGTGAATGCAACTTTATCGTGAAGGTTAGCGTTGGTTTCTTATACACATTCAAGTTCTCAAAGTCTTGTCGCAATTGGATCGAAGAGAACTTACTCGTGCAACGTCAACCGGTTGTACATGCCGTGCTCAACATCCATCCAGATGAAATCCGGCTTGGTGGAGGCAATCAACTTGGTCACGAAGGTGCTTGGGATACCTTGCGCGATGCCCATGAGGGTCTTGCTCGCATCTGCCTGGGCGTCTTTGAGTGCTTGTTTGAGGTTTGCCGGTTGCGTGAGCATAGCGGCACGGTAGGGTGCTTTGGCGTGGAGCTCGGGCTGCTCGCTGTACGGCTTGAAGTCTGCCATCTTGGATGATGTGTTCAGCGTAGTGAACGTGGGACGTATTGGGAGTGCAGGAAGATCGTGAGAGACTTTAAAAGGTTGAAGCTTGTATGTTCTGGTTCAATTGCTGACTTTGATGTGCAAAGAATACTCAGTCTTTATACCTGCTGAGTATATCTCCACATCTTATCATGCGTGAGTAAGCGGTAGTACCGTGTAGTCGCACCCGCATGTTTCGGAGCGGCCATGACTGCTGCCTTGATAGGGCGAAAAGTCGTCCGGTCTAGATACACAACTGGGCAACGTCGAGGATGACGGTGGCCTCGCCTGGTTAGCGCTTATTACCGAAGACTTCTTGCGCTGACGATGCTATGCGTTAACACAGTGCTAATCCCGCTCCATCATAAGATTGTCGTGAGATGCGCGCTACGGAAAGACCGACGACCTTTCGCACTAGCCTGCACAGGTGCGTACTGCGCAGCGTGTCAACATTGCACGTCTGAACGGATCATAGAGGTTTCGACGAACAATAATGGTCTTCTTTCTTGATGAGTGATTTTGGTTTCTTCATTACTATCGTAAGTGCTGACGCCGAGCAATTGTGGACAGTTGCAATCTACCGTGCTGCATGGAAGCGATCATGCAGGCGTTGTGTAACACATGCAATTCGGCCGAATGATGTCCCGAAACGCAGTGACATAAGTGAACAATCTGCTTTGTATACTACAGAGTGTCCGATAATCGTACTCAAGTAGATTAGACCGTGGTGTATGGGGCTTTCACGTAGTATCATGACACGCAGCCTTGCGTTACCCAACGGTGATAACAGTTAACTCCGAACATCCATCAAACAGGGTATCGAACTTCCGGCCGTGACGCTCTCGTCTCATCTGAACAATTTTTTTGAAAGGTTATAAGAACATTCCAGGTCTTAACGCCGAAGGTAACCTTGGAATGTAAAATGTCCTCTGACCCGGTCCCACCCGGGCGGTGTAGACGTGTGCGAATGGATAAAGTATCCACAGAAAGGTGTCGTAGAACATTAAATGTAGTGCCGATAAACTCATCTTAACGTTGTGGTATTCGAATAGACTGGCGAGGGATGTACGACTATCGATGGGTGGGCGCATTGACACTCTGGCGACGCTGGCCGAGCAATATATGTGCTTGAATACAAGCTCGGGGATTGAACTGATATCTCTCTTGTCGCTTGCTTGATAGCACCCTTTTCCGCGTCGTCAATCTCTACACTCTTCTTCTCCATCTCTTCTGGTGCCATGAGGCCAGTGTTCTTCTTTTGCTTCATACGCTTTGGTATGTCCAAGATGAGAGACGTAACGACAATGAGGGCTAGCAGGCCTGCTACACCACCGACAGCGATGATGGCGACGACACTGGTGGAAAGACCGCCGAGTTTACCTGACGGTCCTGACATTGTGATCGAAAGATGGTGGTTGGCGTTGGCTGAGGTGTGGTTGACCGATGCTGTAGAGGGCGGTGACAATGATTGGAAGAGGTTTGTATGAATGCAAGTCAACGTGGTATGTCGTTCAGCTAATTGCGATAGACTAGAACGAGTGTGAGCGTATTTGTAGCGCCTGGAGGATGCAGTTACACCTCAACACTATCGCGGCGCATCAGTCTCCTTATACAAACCATCATGCCACCTTGTCATCTATTTCCCCAAGCAAAGAAGCGAGCAAAGTTTCCCATATCGAGCTGTTCTAGCCTTCCAAAATCCCACATTGTGCTGGAACTTCAGCTGGTGGCTTTTTCGTCGAACAAATGCAGCAACGCTACAACCTTCCCGAGGCCAGCAACGCAAGCCACGAGACTTGGCATCATGGGCCTGATGTTTTGTCTAGTCAGCGGATGAGCTTCCGTGCGAGTGAGAATAGTCGAATATCCCAAGCGGCACTCTCCGATGCGTGGGCTGATTTGCTCAGGGGTGCTAGGGCTGAACGCTAACGCGACGAGGTGTTTTGGGCTTGATGGCTGTATCGAATTCAGAGCGCTTTCATTTTCACCGGATGAGTTGCGCTCGAAGCGAGAGATGTGTTGTGCAGCGCATCGGTTAGCGGCACCTCAGACCGGTACCTGACGAGATCCTTCATGTTTTCTTTTCTAAAAGCTCTTTTGGTCAATCTAGAAGTTGCATGGCGTCCTGTGGTGGCGTGCTGGCCAGCGCAGCGCTCAGGTATGTGTAGAACAAGGACCCGAACTCAGATGCAAGCGATGACAGAACAGCATGACTGACCAGTGCGTTATTTTGTCCACGCGCCGATGTTGTTATGAGAAGTTTGTCGGCGCGGCCGAGATGCCGCTGAAGGATTGATGAGTGACAGCTAGCAGCCACTTAGCGTCGTTAGCGCCTGCCTGACTCCACGTTTTTCGGTTGCAGCCGCGGCAGTGTTCAGCTGGGACATGGGCTTCGCTTCACACAGTTACAACGTGGAGATTTGCACCATCATTACTCGCACGTTGACCCTGCTACCAGATCTACGGGCTCCCGGTACTTTTGAGGTTGCTGCTTTCCTCGCCAGGAAAGCGAGCTCGAGCCCATGAGACAACTTTGGAAACTTTCGGCTTCACATAGCAAGAGATTGCGCCGATAGAGGTTCATACTACTGACATACTATCTCGAAGCCGCTGTCGCACACCAGGACGCGAGACACAATATGCGCCCCAAACGTTCGGATGCTACTCGATCGTCGATCGTTGGTATCGTTCTCGGAGCTGGCACCCCCGCCTTGCGATTAAACGAAGCGTCATTGTAGTCAGCTTTCCGGCACGTAAGCGATGGGCATACTTCCTCCAGGCCTAGAATCGTGGGATTTTTTTTGAAGCATGCCAATGTACGGTGTAAGCCATGCAAGAGACAGGAAACATGTAGCCGTCTTTTTCCAGATATCGCTCAGAACCGCCACGCTTTTCTTTTCCCACCTGGCCAGGCAATTTCTACCCCGCAATCTCCCCAGCTTCTGCTTACTCCGCAGATGCAAACAGGTAGGAAATAAGAACAAACGATGGCCATGACTGCGGATTCGACATTCTTTATTGTGTACAGCCAGGTCCACCTACGAACATGTCCTGGTAGAAGCGAGACTTTCAATTGCCGAGCTAGAGGCAACAACATGACTGTCTGCTCTAACTCTTTCGGAAAATTATTTCAATGCGAACTTGACAAGAATGAAGGTGTATCACTCCAGCGGGCGCCTCTTTATACCTTGTTGAATCGTGTAGGGGCTACTTCCGCTCAAATCCAGAAATTGAGCCCAGAGAAAGATGTGAGCAAAGGGGAAAGACATGTCTTCCAATTTGGCCTGTTTTGGCAGCTCATGACCCAAATCACGAATTGAATCGAAACATTTGACTCCGTATCTGATCATCCAGTGGCACGCGACTGCCAATTCAATATTGTAGCGACCTCGATATCAAACCATGGGCACTCCTAGGGAAGATTTTGGAAAGAGGATTTGGCCTGCTCCATGCTTATTAAGGCGTTTGATCCAGGGAACGAGCCAGCCTATTCAACGTTGTAGAAAAGACGATCTAGCAAGACGGCGAAGATTTTGTACTCAAGTCCGAAGACCGTCATAGGCACGTGGCAAACGTAGTTCCGCTCAAACATGCCGCTTTAGTTTCAGATCTTTATACGAAGGCAGTACGATCAAGTCTCTGGATCATCTGCCAGCGTATCTCGCGTTTTGCTCAAGCTCGTCCGCTCGGGTAGTGCACACTAGGCAACAGATGAGGAACGGCTTTCTCCGAACAAAGTACCTGTACTCCCTCAGTCGAAAGAGCGACAGGATCTCTCTCCATTCTTCTATGCTTGCTATGTTTGAGAGACTGCACATGACGTGTTGGTAAAGATATTTAAGCTTTCCTTGAGAGATGGAGTGAGAAGTATTGAAGTTGTGTATCGCATGAACAGTCATGCATCTGCTCGAAACTTGCTTCGATTCCAAAGCTCACATGTAGGGTACGAGGAAAGCTTTTGAGGGTTGCGGGACAACAACAGAACCATAACTTCACTATAGTCATCTTTAAGAGAAGAAGCGCCATGCTATATCTTGTGGCTTTTTAGAGAAAGATTCCCGAGGAAACAGACATCCACTTGAGCAGGTAGTTTTTTGGATACCTGGAGACGATGAGGATGATGGTATGAGTTGGGTATCGAGCAGGCAAGCGACTTATATATCACTCACACCAAACTCTATTCCTCTTCGGATGTAGTTCGATATCGTCCTTTAGAACTAGCTGCCAGCTTTTACATGAAGCATTGGACACTTGTAAACACTGCGGGATGCAACGAAGACCATAGACTCGGAAGCTAGGTGTTTTGAAGTCTGCATCACACCTCCCATCGGTTTTTCGAGAATATGCAGAGGCATCCATAAATCGGAGGAGGTATTTTGATTCGCTTTTGAGCAACGGTAGGCGATGGGAGATAACCGATGAAGTGTATCTGGAACTCGACGTTTCGCACCACGAAAGAGAGGGAGACAGGGCAGACATGGTCATCAGCTTTCGGTCTTCGAAAAGGACAGTCCACGAAATCCATCACTTCGTCGCATGGATTTTTGATGCTTGAAGACTGTCAAGAACGGCGAGACAGTCGATCGGCATGGCCGAGTTTGCTGTAAATTTCATTCCGGCCCAAGTAGAAGCCAGAGAAACCCAAATCGATACATTATTAGAATTGAAGATCTTTGAGAGGATCGTACAGCTACTCGTGTTCGACTTCCTGAAAGAAGGGAAGAGGGACATGCATGCGTGATATGTGGCTTTTTGTGAGGCGCGCACAGAAAAACAGACCGACGCCTAGGCCGCCTTTTGGAATATTGAGCGCGTGGATGAGAAGCCATCATGCAGAAAACGAATATATTTTGGAAAGAACAGGATATTTCGCCGACATGTGAAGGTCTGCATGCCTTTTGTTCATGAAGATGGTGAAATAAGGTAATTGAAGCAGAAGAGCACAAATAATAGATTTATATAGACGTGGACAGAGTCGGGCTAGCACAAGCACGTGAAAAGATGGCCCAACAAACAGTCTCTTAGCTAGCGGTCATCAAGACGCTCACCAAACAGAGATAAATATGACACCCATATGAAAAAGCCGAGGCCCGGCACTAAATATGAGATATATCCTTGACCCAATAAGTTATGCAGCCAGTCTTCTGCTACGCCCAAACACCGCGGAAATGCAACTCTGCTGTACATATACACACATATCTTAGCCGAGCCTGTCGCTCGCGCGGTTCAATATATCAGCCGTCTTCTTGATGGCTTTGGATGCGGTATCCCAGTCTTTTTTCTCGATTGCTTCGCGTGCAAAAGGGAAGACACTGGCTTCGAGGCCATTGTTGAGGTCCGGGGCGAAGACGACGTGTTTGTATTGGTCGCGGTTGGGAAGCTGTTCATGAATTAGTCAATGATGATCTCACATATCGGTGAGGCGAGGAACTTACACCATGCGGCCCCTTGTCGTCCTTTCCCCTCGCAAGATCAAGCAAGTCTGTTTCGAAACCCGCGATCCTGCCATTGTGGCCTACCCTCTGTATTGTGACACCACTACTTTCGAAGCCGCCAGTGGCATAGACTTGGTTATACCAACTTTGTTCCCACCGACCGAACGTCTCTGCTTTCTTCTTGAACATGCTCAGACTGTCGACCAGAGGTTGGAACATCTCAATGTCGTACTCGCCACCACCGCTCTTCTTCTCGGTCCAGTCCAACAACTGCTGGCCTTCTTCCTGCAGAGCGCGGGCGTAGTCATCAATCTTCATAGGAATGATGGGCTCTTGAGCAAGCTCGAGGATGAGAAGAACCCAGAGCTGGGCGAGCACGGCGTGGTAAGCGAAACCGGGGTCAATGTATTTGCGCATCCAAGAGAGAGTCTCGTAGCAGCTGCGCGCAATGGGGTTTGATTGACCCTCTTTGCTGGTGAAGCCGAAGTCGAGTGAGGAGGTACCAGCGATGGATTGGAAAGCAACGTAGTCGCTTCCAGCAGCTAGATTACCAATTTTGGAGTCCGAGGTCTCCCACAGCTCCTTCATAGTCTTATTCTCCCGGGGGTCGGAAAGTCGGTCGAGCACGCGCGTCCAGGCGTGTTGGAAGATCGGAGAGCCTTTGGCCCACAGCTTGTCACCCGTTACACCGACGTCGACATTCAGGTAGGCGATGGCGCTATCTCGGAGGGCTTGTACGTTGGCTTCAACATGCTCGGTAGAGCCGATTCTGTTGTATTCCCCAGCGTCCCAGGACGCAAATTCGATTGTGCGGAGCGGTCGCCATCCTTGAGAGCGCAACTCTCCAAGTACACGTACAACTTCGAGCATGACAGCCGTGCCAGAGCCAGGGTCTGCTGCACCGAAACACCAGGAATCGCGGTGGTTGCCGATTATGATCTTGCTAGCCGGATCTTCGCTGCCCTTGAGAGACCCGAAAACGTTAGTGATCCGCTGTTGTTCGACCTCATCCTGGTCGTTTTGCAGAAACACCTTTGGCGAAGTCTTTGGATGACCAGAATACCAGTGCTCGCCAACATCCGGTACACCACCAATCCATTCATCTGGCAATTGCTCGCCTGAGCCTTTGAGCGACTTGAGCAGCTTCTGCGCATCCTTCCACGAGAGCGGTAGACTTGGGATTTTTGGCAAGGCCGGGTTCTTGTCTCGGGGCATGCGCTCCACCTTCTTGAAGCTCGGCAGTCCAGGCGTGAGCACATCTCCCATAATCATGTTTGTCTGTGCGACGGATCCTCGCTGCACACTGTCTCCAGGCCGCCACTTGCCATCTGGCCAGGGGTTCCCCTTCTTGAAGCCGTCATCTGCTGGATCTGAATATACCAAGACACCCACAACCCCAGCATCTTGCGCAGCCCTGATCTTCATTGATAGATCTGGCTGTGTTCCGTAATATCGGCAGAGCGCAATCGCACCTTGTACGTCCACCCCGCTATCCCATAATCGCTTGAAGTCTTTCTTGTCGCAGTAGTTGACGTATATCAAAGGCCCGGTGGCGTTTCCCGTCGCAGATAGGCCATGATAGGCGGGCGTTTGCGCTTTGGCAGGATTGAAGACGGACGGCTCTTCGAGTTTGGCCTCCCACTTCTTATCCTGTGGCTCGACGATGGCGACCCTCCGTCCGCCCTTCTTCGCGTAGTTCATGTATACGTAGTACCTGCACTAGTTAGCGTGATCCTTTGTGACGTCTCACAATGTGTAACGTACTCGTCGTGGGTATATGTGTCCATGTGCGCATCCTTGAACTTGCCCTCGATCCACTGCCCCAGCACATAACTCCCCTCGGTGCCCCCGATGTGGTCGTAGCTTGTAATGTATTCCAGATTCTTCTCAATCCGCCAGCTCTCGACGCTCTCCATAGCCGTCGAACGCACCCACTCGGGGTTGAATGGCGTGCCGAATCCTCCGCCCATGGGCACCACCTCGCTGACGACCAGCAGGTATACCAGGACGATGATCAGTATGAGACCGAACAATCGCGCGATAATCGACCATCCCGGCTTGTATTCTTCTGGTATCGTCGGTATGTGGTCCGTCATGGCGCTGAAGTTGGGACGCCAGCTGGGCCAGGGTATTCGCGGCAGATTCCAACTCGATAGGGAATGTCTGATGCTGTAGAAGCGTTTCGAGAACCTGCCTCTTGATCGATTCCGCCTCGAGCGCCCCTCCTCAGCAGACTCTGGATCTAGAATGTCCATCTCCTCCATGGTCTGGCGCAGGTCCTCGTCCTGGCTCTCTCGCACCGGACTCCCGAGATCCGAGTCGCCATCGTCGTCGACCGACTGTACCGAGGGGGCCTGGTAGTATCCATTGCGCCTGCGCGGGTCGGCTTGTATGCGCACATCCGGGCTCAGGAGGCCTTGCCGCTCGGCATCGTCGCTGGTCTCGTTGGGTCCGAGGCGCGCAGGGGCGTTGCGCGAGGAAGTTGCCTCGTCGTATGTGGGGATGGGTGGCGGAGATGGCTCGCGGACGTAGCCATGTTTCTCGTCGCTCATGGCGAGCTAAAACCACGTGAGGGTGTCGTCGTCCACGTGGTGCGCGGTGTCGTGGTAAGGGATGCTCGCTCGCCCGCGGCGAATAGTCCGCAGGAAGCGAATGCTGCGTACGCGTATGCTTTGAATGGTAATTGGGTGGATGGGCTATCGATTGGGCATGTACATGGTGGACGGGTATAAGGAACGACGACAACTATATCAATACAGGCAAGAAGAAGGCGGACGAGGGGCTGCGTCTTGTCGGATGCAGGTGGCTGATGTGCATCCAGCATCTGGGGATGGCGGAGCGGAACATGGGTGCCGAGACCCTGTCCAAGATCTTGGTAGTTGAAACCATAGCTGACCATCTTTGCGACTCCATCACCACGGCATGTGTTTGAGCTTGCAAGGAAGTTTGTCAATTGTCGCACGAGGCATACACTTTTCTACATGCCGCGCCCTCCGGTCACTTTGATCGTCTCTCCGTTTACATAGCTGAACAGCGGACTCGCAACCGCCAACACGGCACTCGCGGCCTCGGTCGCCGTGCCTGGTCTCCTCAAGGGAATGTCCATGTGCTCCTGGCCCTGCCCTGCGCCTGCCTTTTGCGCCTGCGGTATCCCCAGCGCTACCTTCTCGCCGTCGGGCGTGGTAATGAATGCGCCAGCCTCCTTCGCCGCCGTCAACCGTGTCTGGATGTGTCCAAAGGCTACTGTGTTGGAGCGCACGCCGAATTGAGGGCCCCATCTGAAGATACGTTAGAGGGAAATACATTCGAGGGAGAGGGGGGAGACGTACTCTTTCGCAATGGTCTTGGTCATGCCGGTTACACCCGCCTTCGCCAGCGCGTAGTTGATTTGTCCAGCATTGCCGTTCACACCACTTGTGCTGGAAATGTTGATGATATTCCTCGGCTCGCCGTCCTTGACTCTGAAGTATGGCGCCGCAGCCCTCACAATTTTGAAAGGCGCTGTCGCGTGCAGGTCGACAATCGTGTGCCATTGCTTATCCGTCATCTTGTGTATGACGCCATCCCATGTGTAGCCGGCATTGTTCACGATGATGTGGATCTTGCCGCCTCCGAACTCAGCGGCCTTTGCAATAAGCGTCTTGATGTAGGCGTCGTCGAGCACATCGCCTGCGACAGCCAGGGCGCTGCCACCAGACTCGTTGATCTCCGCAGCTACCGATTCTGCCTTCTCTACACTATCATCAGCCCGTGTTTGCATGCAGCGACTGCATTGACTTACTGGCATCTACATCGGCAACTACGACCTTCGCTCCTTCCTTCGCAAACAGCTTCGCAGCCTCGGCGCCGATTCCCTGACCTGAACCAGTGATAATGGCGGTTTGGCCAGCCAACATACCCTTGGGGTAGTTGAGATGGCCTGCAATCTGATCGATGCGCTTGGAGGAAGACATTATACTCAAAATATTGCGTTCACTTGGAAAATAAACCAGGGATTTTAATCTTCTAGCTGAGAAGACACCTCAAGGTTTATGGGCGCTCCTTCGTGAAATGCGGAGTAACTCAACCGCAACGGCCGACATCATCACTGGCCATGCCGAGGTTCATGCCGTTAGCGCGTTTTGCCAGACGCGCCTTCCTAGGCATCTAGGTTCGGCTGACTCGACTTAAGACACCACACCAAACAACATGTCACGAAGAAGTATCGACTGCTGGAGAGGTCAACTATCATTTGATTGGCCTAAGGCTTCCTGCTGTTCTCCAGCCGCACATATGCTTGCTCAATTTCCTCCGAATAGTCCTGCTCAACAGCCTTCCTCTGGACCAACTGCTTCAAGCTGACCTTGAGCGGCTTCTCTTTCTTCGCAATCATAACCGTTTCCCTAGGAATTCTGATCTCATTCAGATCAGCCTTATTGGTGGCAGCAACCACGCCATCATAAAGCTCATCAAGTAGCTGCACCTCGCTCTTTCCGTCCAGCACACCTTCCTTTGCCTGAACGATAACATACGGCGCAGGCCGGGCTTCCCCACCTACCAGCACATTCTGTACGTCTGGGTGTTGCAGAATACGTCTTTCAATATCCTGCGCATGGAACTTTGCCAGCCAACTCAGCTTCGTCAAGTCGTCTTTGCGGGCAGAAAACGCCCACCGCGTGCGGCCATCGGAGTCCTTGACGGGCCTGTAGAGCTCCTTCGTTTCGATCCGCTCCAGGAAACGATGTGCTGTGTTCCAGAAGCTTGTTTGAAAAGGATTAGTACGCCCATCTCCAACCTGCTCCAATATGAGTTCGTGGAGATCGTCCGAGCCTGCGTCCAAAGGCACCATCCTATGACCATTTTCTGGAACAAAGTCATGGGTATACCAGAGCTTTCTATCGACTGGTCGAAGGCCAATCTGATCTCCATTTTCCGTGGAGCCAATCATCGGGCTCAATCTTGTATGCTGACAAAGGTCGTCTCCAATCGCTCGATCCAAGGGTGCACCAGTGTACACAATGAAGTCCAGTGACTTCAGCATTTGTCGAGTTTCTGGGTCCGCGTAGAGGCTGCTAATAGTGAATGGGGGGCATCTAATGCCTTCAATTCTGTTCATCAAAATGATCTTCTTGAACAGGTTGGGAGTCAGGGAAACTTCGTCCCGGGGCATCATGACGCAGGGACTGTCCAGGAAAAGCGGGCTCAAAACCATCGCATGTAAGCCGGCTATCCATTGCGGTGGACATGGATTGAGAGACGTCTTCCCGATCCAGCTTTCGTACTCAATGCCGCGGGGCCAGTGTCTTCGACTCAGTATGGGCATATTCCCTAATCCGCTCCACATGCCATTTGTGTGAAAAATAGGCTTGGGTTCGCCTAAAGAGAAGTGAGCTTGTGAGATAACAGATCGTTTCAGACAGATTACCAGTAGTGCCTGATGTATGGATGATGACGATTTCATCCCATTTGGCCTCTCCAAACGTTTTGTCATACGGATACCGTTTTTGCCCTTCATTGTCAAGCATCCATTCAAGCGACGGCAAAGCACATAGCTTCAAGCCTGACTCTATGTCGACCAACGGCCCTGCGGCATCGTCTTCTGGATAGAGCCATACTTTGCAACTACTTGCTGCAATCAAGCCCGCAAGCCCCTCTTTGGTCACCCGTCCATCGGGAATTAGCAAATACGGAGGCTGTTAGCCGTGAGGTCACACCGAACGACTTGACACTTACTTTCCGTCCATGCTTTACAACAGATGGTATCAAGATGGCATACCGTGGATCGTTGGGCCCGAAATAAGCAACCGTCTCGCAATCCACTGCTTTACCAAGCCGCTCGTCAAACCAGAAAGCCATCTTATCGATGGCACTTGCGTATTGCTTCCATGTAATCGTTTTGTAACCCCTGTGTAACCAGTCATCCGGCGCGTAACGCATGTACATGTTGTTCGGTATCCATTGCGCTTTCTCCTCGATGGCGTGCACGAAGAGTTGACCCTGGGGGTACTCTAACTTGTTCTCTGCTGTGATAGTCATCTTGGAATGTGAAACTGAGGGCTTGACAAACAAAGGGACGTAGCAAGGCTGCTGTGATAGCCAATGAAAGTTGTCCTCTATTGCTCGCCCGATACTGTCTTTATGTACACTTGTTTTTTAATCGTGTCGGCCAGGTATACATGAATTCTCCCGCTGTACGCACGTAAGGAAGCCGCCAGTCTGGCTCGGTCAACTATCTGATACACGTCCAAACAATCGCATACTTCATCGATCGGCCCGTTGCCAACAAAGCTCCATGTCTTTCCCCATTCGGCTAGTGCTTAGCTCATCAGCAACACGCGTCTTAGCATACAACCTTAAGTGCCGGCCTGAAGCTTGTATTCAATTGGATTTAGTTGCGAAGGTCATGCCGCCCCGCTAGGATATCGAATGTGAACAATGGGCCTAGGAGTCAAGCTCCTTGACGCGCGACTCATACACTAACGTGTCTGGGTGTAAGGCGGATTTAACGAAGAGACTGAATCCATCAAAACAATATGAAAGCAATTTTAGCCAATGCAGTGGGTAGTTCTAGTGACGGCGATCCGAAGGGCGACTCGCAGCTCACCAATACATTTCTCTCTTTCACATGCCGCACTATGTGTGGCCACGATCCATGCCTCAATTTATGCGAAGGTTTTTAGATAAAAGCTTGTCTTGTCTTAGCGACTGATTAGTTATTTGTCGCAGAGGAAAAAGACTAATCTCCAGCCTCTGCGGCTAGGTAGTATACACACTCCGACATTATTGTTTTCTAATCATATCTGCAGCAAAGCATCACCCAGAGTATTGCTATCCTATATGCCAGAAATCAACTATGCATATTTAGTTGCCATGTCACACAGCTGGTGCATGTCAGGTGGCAATGTCGAACCCGGCTCTGGCATTGTATTGGCTTTATACTACAGGGGCATAGAGAATTCCATTCCATCTCATCGAGGAATCGTTCATCAAACAGGCCTTAGACCTTGGTCTCCACGCTCACATTACCGATCTTCTTCTCTTCGCGGTACTGCTCTTCCGCAATCACATCAGCGGGGATGCGATCTGGCGTCTGGTTCACCAGTAACAGCATCGGACCTAGCGCAAGTGCCATCAAGCCAAAAGTGACGCAGAAGCCGATGAGAGGGGATGTCTTGATTTGGGTGTTCATTCCGTAGGAGATGGCTTGTCCGATGGCCTCAAGACAGCGGAAAGCTGCACCATTACGCACGTTTGCTGTATATCATCAGCGATGAATCAAGAAGACTTGCCGAATTAGGAGACATACCTTGAGCGTCTGTTGCGAAAGAAGAGAGTAGCCAGTACATGTAAGATTGCGACAGAGGACCAGTCGTCTGCACAAAGAAGTATGGCAAAAAAGAACGCGCATACAGCAAGTCATCCCAGTCGATCTTGCCTGGGTCATTACTGTTGAATCCGACTTGCATGACGATTGACCAGATGTAGACACCAAGGTTGAGAAGCACGACGGTAAAGAGACCGATTTGTGCACGACGACGTTGGCTGACACCCTTGAGATCGAGGATGAATCCGAGACCAAAACAACCGACAATACAGAAGAAGGGCGAGATGAGGGAGGAGAGAGCGCGGGCGCGGACGCTAAAGTAGGTTCCAAGATAGGTCGACCATGTCCCACTAATAACTGATTAGCTGCCGCCCCTTTATGATCGTGTGTTGACTGACCTGTAGAAGAACGACCATATGGCCCAAAATGCGGAAAGCAAGATAAGCTTCGACGTCATCGTGATCTTAATCTGCTTGAACTCCATAATGGTGCCGATCTTTTCAGAGACGAGGATACGCGTTCCGTCTGAGCGTACAACTCGTTCAAGAGGTGAGATGAGGAAGGCGAATGGCAAGGCCATACATTCAATGATCAAAAAGGCGACGTAGGTATCTGGCGTGACTCCGCCGACGACTCCCTTCTCGTGGTTCTTGGACAGACTGGGACACAAATTTTAGCTGCTGCGAAGTGGGCTTCAGTCTACAAAACTCACTTGATAGCACCGCCGACAAGCTGTCCTAAGTTTCTGGCAACGATCCAAAGTGCCAGGTACTTGCCACGAGATCCAGCCGGCGCGAGTGACATTATAGTTCCGGATTCTGCAACATACCAAGTGCCAGTTCCAATTCCTGTGAAGAAGCCGCCCAAGATCAAGTACCATTGGTTTCCGAACTTGGAGTTGCAGTAGTAGGAAGAGCCGCGGATTGGGAACGAGCAGGCGCCGATGACCAAAGCCCATTTCGTTCCGAGCTTGTTGACGATGGGCCCTCCGAGAGCACAACAGACAGCAAGCATGGTGTAGTTGACAGCGGTCGCGATGTTCGAGGTTTGCGGAGTAGCGAGACCACCTCCGCCGAGACCTGCAGACTTATCAATACGATGTACTGTGTTATGAGTTCAAAGAAGGCTTACCAGCAATAGCATCAGCCATTGCAGGACCGCAGAAAGCCTGCACACTGAGTAGCAGCATCTGCGTCAAGCTGTGCTGCCATATCCTTTTCCATTTTGGAACCGTCCTGGCATACTCTTCCATGTTGATTCTCTCGTCGGCGACATCGTATGTTGGAGGAGCGTTGAGCGGGTCGTTGCCCTTTGTACGGAGCGCATCGTCGTCGCCGCCGGCATGTGTGTTGGGAGGAGCAGCGTCGAACTTGGACATCTTGAAATACTCCTACTGGGAAGACCAAAAACGATACGGAGCAGATGCGACTGAGCTTCGAGCTGAGGCGAGATCAAAGGCATCGCACGCGACCTTTATATACACCATGTCCCTCCCGCACACATCTACCTCCTACCGTCTGTCCGCGCGACCAGCATCGGCTTATCTGTGGATCCCGGAACTATGTTACCCCAAGCTGGGGTAAACGAGTCGTTCCCGTCCAGCTGATAGGGACTTGTGGAGTCAATCGCTCCGGTGATAGACCGGTTTCCGAGGGAAAGGGCAGTTTAGATGAGAGTGTAGACTAGGCTGGATATGGAAGTGCGAACAGTTTGGAAAAGTGGAGGTTGGAAACTAACGCGATTACGGGAAAGTAAGCTTGCGCTAGACATGGTTGCGAGGCTTGGATGTCGGGTCGATGCAAAGCGTGAGTCAGCTATTCAGGTGCTCCGCGGGTTGAGGGCGACTTTTATAGAAAAGAGGTTTGTTGATATCGCCCTTTGGCTGCATAGACCCAGTTTCGTTATCGCAATGTCAAGCATGGAAGGTCATGGCCCTGCTTCATGCTCAAACCGGGCAGAATCGGAGAGACCGCCCTTGCTTGACGCATCGCTGACGTCCGCCAGCCTAACCCCGTTTGGAAGGGGTAACAGTCGGGATCGCCAAGCGAGAACGGCCGCGATACTTGGGACGGCAGGCCTCAATTACTCAATCAAAACCTCGCGTGCTCGCATCTGGCGCGTGGAGAATGCGTCGCCATCGTGTCACCGTGCTGGTGGCGTGTGCAGCCTCTAAGGATACTTAACCGGCGGGATTACATCGTGGGTCGGTACTGATAACGACTTCCGGCAGCGCTCCTCCCCATTCCAACACGCGAGCCATTGCAAGCGCGATAGGCTTTGATAGTTCAGCATGGCACCGTCGAGAGAAGCTACGTCTGTCGTTGTTGTCGGAGGTGGTGGGACGATCGGGTCGTCGACAGCCCTACATCTAGTACGCTCAGGATACAACCCATCCAACATCACAGTGCTGGACACGTACCCAATACCATCATCACAATCAGCTGGAAATGACTTGAACAAGATCATGGGGATCCGCCTGCGGAACAAAGTGGACCTGCAGTTGAGCCTGGAGGCGAGACAGATGTGGAAAGAAGATGATCTATTCAAAGAGTATTTTCACAACACCGGACGAGTGAGTATTCCAAGCGTAACCTAGTAAGAAACATTTCTAGAGACTGATGGTATTCTCAGCTTGACTGCGCCCACAGTGAAAAGGGTCTCGCGGACCTGAAGCAAGCTCATCAGGCTCTTCTCGACGCGGGTGCTGGCCTAGAGACGACAACAGAATGGCTAGACTCGGAAGACGAGATCTTGAAGAAGATGCCACTACTAGATCGCGAACAGATCAAAGGTTGGAAAGCTGTCTATAGCGATGACGGCGGCTGGCTTGCTGCAGCAAAGGCCATCGATGGGATTGGTGGCTATTTGCGCGATCAAGGTGTCAAATTCGGCTTCGGTGGAGCAGGGTCATTCAAGCAGCCTCTTCTGGCTGAAGGAGTATGTATCGGTGTTGAAACAGTTGACGGGACGCGGTATTACGCCGACAAGGTGGTTTTGGCAGCCGGTGCATGGAGCCCCGTGCTAGTCGATCTGCAAGAACAGTGTGTCTCGAAGGTATGTCCTTTCAGTTTAGCTACATGATTTCGCATTAACGTCTTCAGGCATGGGTATATGCCCACATTCAACTCTCTCCCAGCGAAGCTGCAGAATACAAAAACGTCCCCGTAGTCTACAACGGTGACGTGGGCTTCTTCTTCGAGCCTGACGAACACGGCGTCATAAAAGTCTGCGACGAATTTCCAGGATTCACACGCTTCAAGCAACATCAGCCTTTTGGGGCATCGGAACCAAAGCGCATCTCGGTACCTAGATCCGCAGCGAAGCATCCCACAGATACCTATCCGGATGCCTCCGAGGCCAGCATCCGCAAGGCTATTGCGACCTTCCTGCCAAAATTCACAGAGAAGGAATTATTCAACAGACATTTGTGTTGGTGTACAGACACGGCGGATGCGGCACTTTTGATGTGCGAACATCCTGAGTGGAAGAACTTCGTGCTTGCTACCGGAGATAGCGGGTGAGTTTCGGCCTCGTTACGAATGTCGCATGGATGAGTTACTGACTTGAAGTGTAGCCACACCTTCAAGCTACTTCCAAACATCGGTAAGCATGTGGTCGAGTTACTCGAAGGTACGCTGGCAGACGACCTCGCGCAAGCATGGAGATGGCGTCCCGGTACTGGTGATGCGCTGAAGTCGAGAAGGGCGGCGCGTGCGAAGGACCTCGCAGACATGCCAGGATGGAATCATGACGGTGAGACGCCTAGATCCAAACTGTAGTGCTCTCGCAAATGGAGATGGATGGCGATGTAGTCTGATTCGGAAGGTGGTATTAATCTGGTGCGCATCCTTCTGCGTATCTCCACACGTGCCTTATCTCCGGAAGGCTTGACTCAGACAAGGCGATAGAGTCATCTTCAACACTCACCTTATCTTCACCAGCTTCTGCCTAATCGTGATGGAATTGAATAAAGGCCCTCGTGGTTCAACTGGCAATCCAAACATCTGCAGTCTTCTAACCAACACCCATCAAGCTCAAGATGGCTACCGAACTCGACGCCGCCTATATTGCTCGTCTTTCCTTACACGATCCTCATAACTTCAGCATTCAGCACGCCCAAACCCTCCATCGTATAAGGCTCCTACAGCAATGGAACATCCTTACTAGCACAAAGGTGCTGGAATTAGGGTGCGGGCAGGGAGACTGTACGACTGTCCTTGCTTGTGCTGTTGGTGAGCAAGGGAGCGTAGTTGCCGTCGATCCAGCAGACTTGGGTTATGGTAGGTCCTTCCGAACTGTTTTTGTTTCTTGCTTTCCTGGCAGGCGTATAGAAGCAGTGAGTTTATGACCCCTCAGGTTCTCCGTATACTCTCGGCCAAGCACAAGATCACATCTCACAAGGACCGCTCGGGAAGCAAATTACGTGGATTCAACAATCCCCTCTGGAATACCTCTCTTCCCTCCCCATACCGTCTTCTATCTCTTCGGCACCCACCAGCAGCGAGAAGGCTTTCGACGCGACAGTGCTCGCCCACTGTCTATGGTACTTCCCGACTCCCTCGCTTGTCCTCTCCACTTTCCGTGCCATCAGACAGCACAGCAAGCGTCTTCTTCTTGCTGAGTGGTCGCTGGTAGCGATACATCCCTCTGCCCAGCCTCATGTACTAGCAGCGCTTACGCAGGCAGCGTTGGAGTGCCGTAAATCCAAGAGCATCTCGAATGTTCGTACCATCTTGGGCCCAAAACGACTCATCGAGCTGGCTTTAGCTGCCGGGTGGCAGCTGGAGAACGAGACCCGCGTGCAGAATGAAGAGGGACTGATGGACGGACAATGGGAAGTTTCTGCTTGTCTCTCCCCTTCTTTTGAGAGAGAAGTAAAGGAGAATGTGAGGGACGAGAGGGAGCGGGGAGTAATTCTTGCATTGCGAGATGCATGTGAGGCAAGCCTAGAAGGAATCCAGGGGGGTAGAAAGGGAGTCAGGGCGATGGACGTCTGGGTTGCTAGCTTTGTCTGATCTAGCGGACTGAGCACATGGTCGAAAGCAAGCCATACCCCATTACCAGTTGCCGTCTAATCTATATGATATTCCCCGTGATACATGTACCTTCAGGCACAAGGTCTAAATTAGAGAATATGTTGAAGGCAGGTAAAGCTAGTGACGACAGACAGATAGAGTCAAAATTTGTAACTGCTGCCAGGACGTACCTATAAGTTACACGCTTGTTCTAGCAGACTCACCGGCCTTGCGAGAATCTCGCATGACAAAATCGAGGTTCTTTCGCTTGATTCGCAGTGTCTGGGATGAAGTATGAGCATGTCAGGATCCCTCGGTGTTGAGACAGCCCTGGAGCGGCTTCCTGCTGCATTCCGGCTAGTCCCGAAGGAGGCTTACAGCGCCTACGTCATCACGAATTGGAGACACCGACGCGACTCCACTAAATCCTCATGCGACCAGCCTCGAGCAGGATTCTTGTGAGCCCGCACCGACAATGCGCCGTTGCATCCATGGATGCTCTGACCTTGTCCATCCGCGCGCAAAGGGCTGGCCTAACCACTGCGCATCGCAACACGCCGTCGAAAACGTCCCAACCATCATCGGACGCTACCTAGGTACCAACGCGGAACCGGGATAGCTACGCTTGCCTATAGTGGACCTACTGTAGCCATCGCGTGAGCGCGCCTGCCTTTGCGACAACGACTCTGGACCCCGACATGGCGCAACAATTCCTTGCTGACCGCAATGGCTGGCTGTCGTTCCGGAGCAGCACGCCCGTACTGTACATCACAGCCGAAGACGCCGAGTTCGACATCGAGACTATGAAGGCATGGCGCGACGAGGGCTTCATCGTCGAATACATCCCCATGGGCAAAGGTGGCAAGCAATACGTGCAGACGCTTCACAAGCTGGGGGACAAGATGGGCATTGGGGAACGCTACGCAATCGTGGGTATACATCCCTTTCACACTCGGGCGCATGTCACGAGTATACGTACTCTGCGCCAGCACCCTCCGCATCATGTACTAACCATGCCTCTGTAGCCTTCGGTGACGCTGCAGCCGTATGTCTAGACGTCTACTCAGAACCCAAGACTGCCACCTCGAAACTCTGCTCCCTCATCGCCTACTACCCGTCCTCCATTCCCGATACGCGCCACCGCTTCACGTCGTCCTTTCGCGTGCTCGTGCATCTAGCCGAGGGAACATCCGGAAACGACATCACCGTTGGCGTGACGCGTCGCCCCGAAGTTCTTGGCATACAGGGCAAGCGACGAACGGTGCAGAAGCGCGTCACGCACGGCATTGGCGCGGGAGGTTTACAGGACAAGATACTGTATCCGTGCTTCACATACGAGGGCGTTGATGCAGGCTTTGCAGAGCACGATCTAGATGAATACGACGCCGTGGCCGACGCTATCGCATGGAGCAGGAGTCTGAGCACTGTTCGGAAGGGCTTCAGCGCCGAGGTGGATCTGGAGCGGGTATGGGAGGAAAACGAAGAGCGTATGCATGGCGACCTACCGCATCTATCGCAAAAGCTAACACTCAACAGAAAAATATCGCGGAAAGTCGCTCGATAAGATTCTCGAAACCTACACCAAAACCCCGACACCGTACATAAACTTTACTCCGACCATGACCGGTGCAAGCGGACATCCAGACCTTAAGCGCTTCTATCGCGACTACTTTCTCAAGACAGCTCCACCATCAATGCACATGCGGCTCATCTCGCGCACAATAGGCGTCGACCGAATAGTAGACGAACTTTACATCCAGTTCAAACATACCTGCCAGATGCCCTGGATCCTTCCCGGTGTTGAACCAACGAACCAGAAGGTAGAGATAGTCGTCGTGAGCATCGTGGGATTCAGAGCTGGAAAGATATGGTGCGAGAGATTTTACTGGGACCAGGCTTCTGTGCTCTTCCAGGTCGGCCTCCTGGATCCTGAGGAGGTGCCCAAGGAGTTCAAGAAGAAAGATGATGATGAAGATGGTGGACTCGAGATGCTGCCAGTTAGTGGAAGTGAGGCAGCGAGGAAGGTTATGGATGTGGAGAGTGAGGAGTTTAATGACATGATTGATGACTGGTAACAGCAACGGACATCGCGGTGTAGTGTTGGTAATTCAATGTTGGCCGTTCTGGCTTGACCAATTCTACTTCATCTCTGTATAATAAACAGCACGATCAAGAATGGCTCTCCATGAACCCCCTCCGTCAACCTTGTCTTCATTGTAAGGCTACAGACAACGAAACGAGCAGCCGCTATATGCCCTTCTGCACGCTTTAAGGATCCTAAATAGTCGCATCATCCGATATGGCTTCAGTCTTCCTTGTACTTTTCAGCCCTGACTACCCGTTAGCACTCAGCGCTTCACACGATCAAGCTCATCTCACCTGCCATAAGATGGCCCTAGTAGAACTCATACACAGAATCATACAAGCCATTAAGTCCTGCGTTTCTAAACCGCTGAGGGGTATAGACATTCGATGGTGGCTCGCGGGTCCCATGTACACCGTCACGTATCGAGTATGTAGGCCGGGATGCCATGTCAAAGTCGTCGTCGTACGCCTCATACGAGCCATCTTGCTCGTCGTATGTACGCTGGAGGAGTTGTGCATACTCTCGATCCTGATCTTCTTGGCGTCTTCGATGGACACGAGAAGGTGTTGCTCGGTCTAGTAGTGCTTGCCAATGGCTACGGGATGAATGGCGGTCTCGTGCGTTCGTAAGCCGTTGCACATCAGTACGGCCGATTGGTTCACGGGTAGCCTGGTGAGTGTCGCCTCTATCGCTTCTCGTTCGACGTGCTGCATCGACTATCCTACGGGTATCCTGAGCCTGTGGATGAAGTTCTGGGTTTCGCTGCAGGCGCTTTCGAGGACGATTATTAGCAGACCGGTCATCTGCACCATTCCGTCGAAGTAGACCTAGCTTGACCCCAGCCTGTCCGGGTAGTCGCAGTAGAGAGGCTACAAGACGTTCCGATCGAGACACTAGCCACCTCATACGCTGATTTACTAGCACATCCCAATCGGATTGACGGGCTATAACGCGCATAACGTCTGTGGATACTTGGACTGGTCGCTGCTGGGGTTCTTGGACCGATCGCTGCTGGGGTTCCTGGCTCCATCGAACCATGCTGTCTTCTCGAATGAAGTCTGTGGGTACTTGGACCAGTCCTTGCTCGGGTTCCTGACTCCATCGAACCATGTTGTCTTCTTGAAGGAAGTCTGTCGGTACTTGGACCGGCCGCTGCTGGGGTTCTTGGCTCCATCGAACCATATTGTCCTCTCGAATGAAGTCTGCCAGTACCTCCATTGGTAGCTGTGGAATCTCTTGGCTTGTTGGAACTACAGGATCTTCTCGTACAATGCCTGTAGGTACTTCAATTGGTGGAGGTTGAACCTCTTCGCTTGCTGGGACAACAGTCTCTTCTCCATGTAGAGGCGCGCGGCAATTAGGACACAAACCATTGCCACTTTCGATCCAACGTCTTACGCAGTTTTCGCCGAAGATGTGACGGCATTCGAAAATTATAGGACGGTGATTGGCGTCGTATCCTTCCATGCATATGGCACATTCGAGAGACTCGAGGGAAGAGAGAAAGGCCTGTGCATCTGTTGGTTGCGTCATGGTGTTGGTTGAGATCACACGCAAGAGCAATGAGTGCACCCAATTGTGGAAGCGAAAGAAATGCTTGGAGGCTCGACTCTAAGTACAGCTGAGTAGCTGGGAGCTGCAGTCTCCCTCGTGCACGACCTCTTTGGCGTGGGCTTTCACTCAGCCCTGAATCACATCATAAAGCCAAACTATGTTCACTGGGACTGGCGCAAGCAGTACAACCCTTGAAGCAGTCACGATATATTCAAAGATGAGATGAATGTTGACAAATAGGTCTTTTCGAAGATCGCGAAAGGCAAGCAGAGTGATCTCTTTGTATACATTTGTGCTGAAAGAAAACTAAGAAACAGCATATCGTGAGGCGTGATGGTGATTTAAGGAATGCATCCTAGGCTATCTGGCTCGTAGTATCAGGGAGAGCTCGTGCAGCGTTATAATGAAATGACCTAAGAGACCGTAGTAACTCACCGTAGCATCGTATACGAAAGTGAAACTGACGATTGAAGAGCCCCTGATTTCCGGGCCTTACGGAGCCCCACAAACATATCGAGACTTCAACCCTGTGATCTCACATCTGCTTCGGGGCTCGGTGGCGATACGGTAGGCGAGCTAGCGTGTTCCGGTATATCGCTGCGCTCGGTCTCCATCGCCACTGGCAGCTGAACTCTCGACCCTCCTAGTTCTGTATCGTAGAAATAGGACGCCCGATTCATCGAGTTACGAGATAGGCGATTGCTTGCACGCGCCCTCCCCATAGCGATATTTCTAATAGCACCGCCAGTCGCTGCCGAGTCTATCGATAGTCGAACCTCCGCCCTGTTCCGAGCATACTGCTGCCATTCGTGCACAATACTGTGCATCGAAAGAGGGCGCGAAGACTCAGATCCGCGGCGATCTCGATGTAAGGTATCGATCAGCAATTGGTGTGTGGTAGGAGCCATACTGATTCGTTCAACAACGGTTTCGGCGTCTGATAAATTCGCTTCGCTCATGCTCAGTGGACGATTATGGAAAGTCTGCGTACTTCCCCGAAAGACGTCCCAGTAGTCGTGAGTGCCAAAGGTGTTTCCAACGAAAGCCAAGGCAGAATGACGTCTGGTAAGTGGACGATGAGACAACAGCGAATCTTCCGAAAGGTTTGCCTGCGTTCCACTATTGATCATGACTGGGTCATTGATCGGAACAGTGGACACGGCATACTGTGTTCTGAAGTCTGTTAGTTGCCTGCGGCCCCATTCCCAACGCTCTTGTGGAGATAAAGCATGGAACGCCTGAAGGTCGAGATCTTGGAGCGAAACCAGCGCATTCGTGGCGGCAGCTGATCGGTCGCGGACATTAGGAAACTCCTGAGTTGATCCGCCTTGGAGGTCGACGTGAGTCTCTGTAGACTCAGCCAGGGATTCCGAGTTTTCCACGATGGGCGCTATACCAGCCGGTAAAGATCCCCCGATTTTGCGATGGCGATCTTGGTCGGAGCTACTCTCAGGGAACCTCGTAACTGGGGGAATGGGCTTTGATTTGCGTAGTCGTGCTGTAAGCCTCATACTGAGGCGAGAGAAGGCCTGCCGACCTTTGGACCAAGCGTTTTGGCGGAATGTCGCATGCCTCTGGCCACCCGAGCGGATATGGCTGAGACCTGAAGCTTGTTCCCCATTACTGGATTCAACCGACACTGGCCCTGGGTGACTGCCGATGGATGCTGGGTGTTGCTGGGTGTCTCTCTGAGCGGTTGACCGTACAGATGTCTCCCGGGATGGACCGGCCGGTGTGCTTTCCGGTATGACGGTAAGAGTGGGAGATAGTGTGGCGATAGGAGTGGCAGACTGTATAGCCCGAACCAGAGTTTTGCGGAAATCAGCCTCAGCTGCAAGCGTCTCCGGCTCTAGACTCTTTGTAGAGAGAAGAGACAGGCGCGTGCCATTGAGTTTTCCGAAGGCCAACCACAATTTCTGGCATTTGTGGCAATACACATCACCGAATTCAGTAGAGTCGCCCGAAACCTGAACATGCACCTGTACAGATCTGTGGTGATGATGGCAGGTCGAACAGTTTCCACTGAGGTTCAGTGCCCAACGGCCTTCGGATAATCGAGGGACACTTTCGACGGAGGAAATCGTGTCGTGTCTGGTAAGCTCGACGACGGGTGCGGTTCCAGTAGTAAGCTCATCATTGGTGAACGATCCGTCTGTAATAATGTGGGCCCGAGAATCCATCTTTGGAAGAAATGTCCGGGTCGTTGCCAGGGCTAAGCGATGAACCGGCTTCCACGTCTGTGTTGCCCAGAAGAGTTCTTCGCCTGATGCATAGGATGATCCGGTCAGACAAAAACAGTGACCGAATTGAGTAGAGTCAGTATAGTGTAAGAGTATATCCGTGGCTCAAGGTCGAATCAGTCTAGGGTAGGATGTATGGATAAGTTGGATGAGGCTGTGAAGTGCTGTCTTTACACATACACACGGGTGTAGCGGAGCTTTTAACAGCCAGGCATACATGTGGCTGCAAGGCAGCTACAGCCACAGATACTGTGTGCCTACTTCCAGGCACCATACATCCTGGCAAATGACTTGACGATGTGGGAAAAGTGTTGAGGTCGAACGGTGGCGCAGCACGCTTAGAGATGCTTCGCCTCATAACGAACCTATGGAGGTCGACAGAGTTGGGGCGGGAACTGCAAACTGTGACGTAGGAAACGTGTGAAATTCACCGAGAGAATACGGTGAGGCAGTCCCCATGATAGACAAAGAGCTTGCTAAAAGTGCTTTCAGAGGTCGTCCTGGATAAAATAAGCATCGAGACGATACCGAACGCGATCTCTGGTACACGCGAAGTACGACACGAAGACGTACTACGCGGAGGACTGGATGCGATTGAACGTGCTAGCATTGAATAACAGGCAGTACTCGTGATCGAGACATAGCTATCGTCCGTTCACTGTTATGTCATGTCGTTGCTTTTTCCTGTTGTTCCGTAAGCAAGCCCAAATGCGTGCGAAAGAGACGTGTGCATTGCCAGGCAGCGCGTCGCCTGCTCGCGCACACAGCCCCAAACTGTCCGCACTGGGACTGCATGGGTGACGACGGGAGAACTATGGAGGCAGGAGCGGTGAAGGAAGACGTCACACGCGAGTGCATTGACCGATAGTTTGCGAGATGAATTGTATCGTGCGCGAGCGATGGACGGCACGCAAACCACACAAATTACAAGAGCACCGCTCATGCGAGGACGGGACTGAGTCGGTGTGAGCAGGTCGTCGTCTACTCTGCAGCCTCAAGCCCCATGGAATCCAGACGCGCATGAACTCCAACAGCAAAATAGAATCCCAGAATGTCTCCCTCTGCTCACAATACGTAGCAAGTTGGCGCTTCACTCTTCCCACATGGGGTAGGCAGAGGAGCGGAGTGGTTTTGCCAGCGGAGACCAGAAGCGGTTAGGACGCCTGCACGTGCCATTTCCCTTGGCAAGCCAACACTCGCAAGCGAGAACGATCGAAATTCCTCCCACTGTAAGAGCATCGACAACACCACATCGACGACGTACGACAAGCCGCCATCATGTGTGAGTATACCCGGAATCTGTCGACTCACATCAGTTGTTGCGACCCTGGCTTTCATTGCGCCGAGTGTGCCTCACCCAGCGCGTGGAGTGGGGTCGCAATAATTAATGTTCAGACACTTGTAATAGAGACATGCTGACAACTTTACAGCGCTCGTCTCCGGAGAGAAGTCTAAGTACGTTCAGACAAGAGTCTGCGATTCCCCGTTCAGCCCTCCGCTTCCTTCGCATCGAAACGCCTAGTCCCATAGAGACACACGACCTCGCATCCGCCTTCCAGTTCGACAGCACTCAGAAGCCAATGAAAGGGAACAGAGTAGACGATCGTACGCATCAAGCGTTGCAGAAAGATGAAGGAAACTATCCGTGCAAGGGGATGCTTTGTTGTGCTGTTCGGACTGGAGTGGCCAATTGCGATGGCTGATGGTTTTCGGATTGCGGAGGTCTTGCATAGAGGCAGCGCACAAACGGAGGCATATTCGCACCACAAGAGCATTGCTGACTTTACCAGCTTCCAATACATCATCCGTTTGTTGAACACGAACGTCGATGGCAAGCAGAAGGTCATGTACGCCTTGACCAAGATCACGGGTGTCGGTCGCCGATACTCCAACTTGGTCTGCAAGAAGGCCGATGTCGATCTGTCCAAGCGCGCTGGTGACCTCACCTCCGAAGAGCTTGAGCGTATCGTTACCATCATCCAGAACCCTCTCCAGTGTACGCCACGACCATCTCTCCAACAGGGATAATGACGCTGACACCCTGCAGACAAGATCCCCGCCTGGTTCCTCAACAGGCAGCGCGATATCGTCGATGGCAAGAACAGCCAGGTCCTCGCCAACGGTGTCGCCTCCAAGCTCCGTGACGATCTCGAGCGCTTGAAGAAGATCCGCGCTCACCGTGGTCTCCGTCACTACTGGGGCCTCCGTGTCCGTGGTCAGCACTCAAAGACCACCGGTCGTCGCGGCCGAACCGTCGGTGTCTCCAAGAAGAAGGGTTAAAGGTTTTCGCATGCGCTGGGCAGCTGGGGCTGGAACATGCCTTTACGAAATGGGTGGTGCACTTACGGTGTTTATCAAACGGCTTTCATTGGCTTTCACACTTACACTTCATGCGGCAATGCACGATATGAGGTGAGGTGATGCGGCACGGTTAGGGTTGGCCGAATACAGCCTGTACCAAAATCACACATTCAAATTTCGACTTGTTCCATCATGATGCGTATTCGCTTTCGACAGTCCAGGGTTCCGCATCAGTCATGTGAGGGAGCTTATTGTGTGGCGCCTAGAATAGGCTAGTGATTGGCGATGAGGACTAACATCGCTTTGCGCCCACACTTCGCTCACGAGGCACCACGTCACACAACGACCACGCTTCGGCGCACTAGAGTGTTCTGAGTGCTGGTTCTTGTACTGAGTGGACATTGTCATCGGCACGATCCGCTAACGGCGTCTAGGCTGGTCACACCTGCTTTCCTAAGGGCACATTGGACAAACCCACGAATCATAATCCCCATCGAAGCTGCGGCACCTGGCGAATCTTGGGTGCAAGACAGGCCTTCCTATCCTCCATACTCTCCCAATCAATTATCCCAGTCCGAAGCGACCTATTCTACTCGATTTATCAAGCGCCAAGTGTGGAGTGCGTTGTGTCCCACACATGCTGCAACATTTCAACCTCGCGATCGTCGGCATCTGCAGTGCCAGTGCGTCCTGCTCAATGGTACGCCTTCCCCGCTATTTACGCCTCTCTCACAGGACGTGACTCGGAAGGCCCGTAAAGTCTTCCCTACGGCGCCGAAGTCGTGGCATGGTTGCATATTTCACCTGCAGGGCCAGTGAAAGGGCCGCATGGCTGAGGTGAGTATTGTGGATATAACCCTTTCTGAAAGCGCGGACTTTCGCTAGGCCGTCGGAAGGTCTCTTCTTTGCGTTTCCTCTTTTCGTATTGAGTTTCTTGTCCGGTCGCAGTCAGCGCTCGATTATGACGACACTCATCCGGACTCCTTCGCCCAAGTTGCGCATACGATCGTTGTCCTTCGACTCGCCCTCTTCGCGTATCAGTGACACGCCCCTTGACGATGGGCCTCTGTCAAAATCAACGGGCTCGCTCATTACACTCTCAAGCTACGATGCCATCAAAGCCGCCGCACAGGAAGCGTTACGCTCCGTCAGAATGCTACTACCCCTGAACACCAAAATGAGCGATGATTCAATGTTCTCCGACGCATCCAGCCCCGCCTCCTCAGCAGCAAGTTCTCCCAGCTCGGCTGGAGGCGGTATAGAACTGTCCACCCCACCACTGTCCTCGTCCCGTCGTCAACGCCCACGTCCTCACCCTCTACAATTTGCACAACAGACGAGCCATGAGAATGCAGTCGTCCCGGGACCAACCTCACCGTTTCTCTACCAAGATACAAGTTATGCAATGTACTCGCCGTGGCTGGTTCGTGTAGTACTAGACATGCACGACGTCAGAGGACTGGACTGGATGGCGATTGCGGATCCAATTGAGCGGGTATGGGGCGTACAGACTAGTAGCGCTGATGTGCTCGGGATCTTGAGTGACAATGGGCGTGTGCTCAATCGGCGGTGGTGGGATTAAGCAAGCGACTGAAAACGTTGCTGCAGGGATGAAGACACGCACTGAGCGAACGCGACGTTATTTGAGATCATGGGGATTGTGTGGTGGGGATGCGAGCGCTTTCATTAACTCTCCGTCTTTCCTTTCGCTATTTCCTACTTGTTGGGTACCGGCGCTCCGTTCTTGACGCATGTTTCAGGCACGGCATTTGCATGGTAACGATTACGACTTACGACTCTTACTCACGAACGCGATGCGAAAACGGGTGCGTCGTTCAGATGATAACGAGGAAGCACGAAGCACAACTTAACGATGACATATTTACGAACTTACGATTAGCATACATGGAATGTAAAACTACAATCATGAAGTGAAAATCTTTCGCATGTTCGCAGTTAGTTCTTCTTGATGCTACGAAAGGTGCTAAAACTAAGTCCTACCAAGCGTCTGGTCGCTATACTGCACAGATGTGTAATTGCCATGTTCAGGTTCATGAGGCCCGGTACCCGGGCTTGACTGCCCCACGCAAATTTGCATGCGGGAGGATGCAAGATCATGCAGCTCTCGAACAGCTGTCCCGCAACGAGTGGCTCAGCGAAGATACATCGGGACCGTTGCAGATAGCAGTTTGAAGAGGGGAAGTTTGGGAAGACATGACGACACAGCGAATGAGAAGCGAAGTCGTGGTGCGTCTTGTGAGGCTTACGATTTGCATGGAATAGGTACAGGGATAACAGTCGTATGCATTGGAAAGCACAAGCCGCTACCCATGAACTTGCTGTACTACATATCATAGTGCAGTGCCTACGGCGAGATCTATGATGATTTGCATTCGTCTCTGACTCTGACGCTCCGGCGGATGGAAGCGTATAGCGCATTTCCTCTGGTGGTGTAGCCCGAAGCGGCATTTCGTGGACTTGGAAAGACGTGCAGTCGGACTGCAGTCGCCCTGTTCCTTGCAGTCCATAGAACAGAGTGCTTACCCCTCGCGGGTGTATGGAAGCGCCTTTTGCACAGGCGTTCCTGTCCTTATACAACAGCACGTGAGGACGAGCATGCTGCGCGACGCGTGCTGGCAAGACGTGTCACCACTCAGTCGTCGGCACCAACAGCCATCTCGAGAACCTCGACATTGCCCCTTCCTTTTGTTTGGCCCTCAATCAACTCGTTCAAACCCTTGAAGGCTCCAGGCTCAACGAGACCCACTGCCTCCCACTCGGCGCCTATTGTGTCTTGACTCTCGATCTTCTCCATGAAGGCCAATATCGCATCCTTAACAGTACCGGTAGTTCCCTTCTCTTCAGTGCCCGCTGGCGCCTTGGGCGCAGTCTTTATGGATTGCTTGAGGACGGACGTCGGACAGGTGATGCGCAGTTTCATCTGCATGCGGGCGACAGGTATCGGCTGGTGGGCGATGAGGGCCTTCATGGCGAATAGCGCCTGCGACTTGGCTGACTTGTTCGTAACGATGCCGGTCCACTTGGGCAGTTCCTTCGCTTTGGCTTTGTCCTCACCATCTTCCTTGCTCTCGCCCTTGTCTCCCTGTTGCGTCGCCGCTGCCGAGCTCAGTTGATCCAGCGCCTTCTCGATCATGCCTGTGGTGTAGACGCGCTTCGTCTTGGGGTCCACGAGTTTTCCCGCCACGATATCGATGACTTCATTCTTGGTTCTCTCCAACTCGGCGTTGCGCTCCTTCTCGCCTACTTGTAGCTCGCCGTGGTCTAATATGTCGGTGATGATGTCTTCGAGCGACTTCTTGGGGAAGGCCTTTTCGAGATCGGCTTTGGGCGCGACTTGGCCTTTGGATACGTTGAGGAAGACGTTCTCGATCTGCAGGACGTTGGAGATGTCCTTCTCGATCTTGTTGCGCCATTCGAGGACCTTGTTCTTGTAGCATGCGATTTCGAAGCGCTTCTTGCCTGTGCGCCGTTAGTGTACAGAGGCATAGACATGGGCGGGGGCTGCGCACCCTTCTTCATGCGCACCAGCGAGACGTTGGTGAGTCTGATCTGGTTTGACGGCTGGAACACTCCGACAGGCATTTTAGCGGATTATGGGGGTCGATATGGGTATAGTGTTGACTGAAGTGCAGGTGTTTGGCGCAAGTTGCAAAAGTTGCATTCCATTTTGGTGGGGTCTGCCGCCGATGACATGCGCAGGTTCACTCACTACGATCCCACGCGCGCTAAACCCAATACAGACCACATGCATGCAGGTCCGGCTCTAGCTTCCCGGTCCGCAGAGAGAGCTCGGCAGCAGCATCTCGCCACGGCTTCCATCTCAAGGTGCCTGGAATGAGGCGACTGGCGTAATGATGTCTATGATCCAAGTCCTCGGCCGTCTGGTGTCCTGCCACAGGCGCCGATCAACGCTATCGTGAAACGCTAAGCCGGGCATGTGATGCTGGCCCCGGAGAGCTTGGACTCCAGCCACGCTGATAAGCTGTCGGGATGCGTCATGCTCCGTTGCCTGGACAAGCCGCGCCTCCTCCACACGAGCTATCCATAGCTCGACTTAACTCCACCCATCCCATCTCTCTTCCATCCATCCTTCCTCCCCCATCACTCATCGCCTGCTTCTTCATTAAAACGTAGAGGCACCCTTCTTATCTACTTCATTTACCGCTAGAGCTCCGGAAGCTCAGCACCGCCATCATGAAGGTCGCTGCCTCGGCGCTCCTCGTGGGAGCTGCTTCGGCCGCTGTTGGAGCCCAGCAGCAACAGGTCCTGAAGTTCCCCGACTCGTTCAGCGAGCTCAAGGAGTCCTCATGGACCAAGCCTCTCCAGAACCTCGAGGAGAGCCTCAAGTCGCTCACCGGCGAGGCTCGCGCCGTCTGGGACGAGGTCGCCATGATGTTCCCCGAGAGCTTTGAGAAGGCCGCCTTCTTCTCCGAGCCCAAGCCGCACACGCGCAAGGCCGACAGCGAGTGGGACCACATCGTCAAGGGCGCCGACATCCAGAGCGTCTGGGTCGAGAACGAGAACGGCGAGAAGGAGCGCGAGATCGACGGCAAGCTCGAGCAGTACAGCTTGAGGGCCAAGAAGGTCGACCCCAGCGTCCTCGGCGTCGACAAGGTCAAGCAGTACTCTGGTTACCTTGATGACGACGAGGAGGACAAGCACCTCTTCTACTGTGAGTACCTGCATGACCACCACAAACACACCTGTGTCTAACGTATCCCAGGGTTCTTCGAGTCGCGCAACGACCCCAAGAACGACCCCGTAGTGCTCTGGCTCAATGGCGGACCTGGCTGCTCCTCGCTGACTGGTCTGTTCATGGAGCTCGGCCCTGCTTCCATCACCAAGGACCAGAAGGTCAAGCACAACCCCTACTCGTGGAACGCCAACGCCTCTGTCATCTTCCTCGACCAGCCCGTCAACGTCGGATACTCATACTCGAGCGGCTCGGTTAGCAACACCGTCGCTGCTGGCAAGGACATCTACGCCCTGCTCACCCTCTTCTTCAAGCAGTTCCCTGAGTACTCTCACCAGAGCTTCCACATCTCCGGAGAGTCGTATGCCGGCCACTACATCCCCGTCTTCGCCTCCGAGATCCTGTCCCACAAGAACCGCAACATCAACCTCCAGTCCGTCCTCATCGGTAACGGTCTGACCGATGGCCTTACTCAGTACGAGTACTACCGCCCCATGGCCTGCGGTGAGGGTGGCTGGCCCGCTGTCCTCGATGAGTCTCAGTGCCAGTCCATGGACAACGCCTACCCCCGTTGCGCCAGCCTCATTGAGAACTGCTACAACTCCGAGTCCGTCTGGTCCTGCGTGCCTGCCTCGATCTACTGTAACAACGCTATGATCGGTCCTTACCAACGCACCGGTCAGAACGTCTACGATGTCCGCAAGCCTTGCGGCAGCAACTCTCTCTGCTACGACGAGCTTGACTGGATACAGGGCTACCTCAACAAGAAGGAGGTCATGAAGGCCGTCGGCGCTGAGGTCTCCAACTACGAGTCTTGCAACTTCGACATCAACCGCAACTTCCTCCTCCAGGGTGACTGGATGAAGCCCTTCCACCGCGTCGTTCCCGGCATCCTCGAGAAGATTCCCGTCCTCATCTATGCTGGTGACGCCGACTACATCTGCAATTGGCTAGGTAACAAGGCTTGGACTGAGGCGCTTGAGTGGCCCGGTGCCAAGGGCTTCAAGAAGGCCGAGATGGAGGACTTCAAGATCGACGGCGACGGCAAGACTGTTGGCCAGGTCAAGTCCAGTGGCAACTTCACCTTCATGAAGCTCCACGCTGGTGGCCACATGGTTCCTTACGACCAGCCTGAGGCGTCGCTTGAGATGCTCAACAGGTGGTTGTCTGGTGACTTCTGGGAGTCGTAGATACTTTCCATGTAGATTAGCTTGGTCGAGATTGTCATGTAGGAAACCGATTCGCAATGATTGGAAGGATTCCCGTTCGTTGCTTGTATCATACGGGCTTTATTTGCTTCGTGTTATCAGGAACCAATACAAATAAATGATCACATCCAACTATCATCCGCCATGCTCATTTCATCAGTGTCTGTTTTATATAAATTCAACATTTTCACTTGCCCATTGCCGCTACCCACGATTATATTCAACTTCATCAACTGTGGCTTTTCAATATTGCAAATGATAGCAGCACTGGTGGCATGTTTAGTGGTGAAAGTAGAAAAGATATTGGTACGCGATGAAATTTTCGGTTCACTTATTCCGCTCTGACGTAATTCCCAGGTACCCTTCACATGCGTCCTTATCGATGTCATGTCCAAACCTTTCACTTGGTAAGGGCATCCGAGAATCGCCATTACCAAGGCACTCATCACTCACCTTCTCCACGCTTCGAGCAGTCGTAGTTGTCTACGTCCAATTAATACTTCACTCTTCCCCCAATGCCCATAAAAATATACTTCCTTAGTACCATAGCACTCACCTGAATACTTCAACCTACAAGGATTCTTCTCAACTCACATTTGCCACCAACCTTACTACCGAAAGACTGAATTTTCAAAGCCTACCACCAACATGACATCAAAACGCAAAGCCACCGACTCGCAGAATGACGGTCTTGCCTCGACACCAAAGCGTCCGAGAGTAGCAGCGACAAAGGAGCCGCGAAGACAACCTCCCAACGTCGCCGGTAATGGGGATGCTAAAACCACGAGTGCTCCTTCTCTCCTACAAACACGGCCCTGGCTCACGCGTGCTCAACCGATATCCGAACAAGATCTCTTTATCCTGCACTGTCGCGACAATCTGGTTCCCGGCGCGACTGGGCCAAAAGACTGGCATGTCCTGGCCGAAGAGTTTAACGCACGATTCGACCACGAGTTGAAGAAGCCACTGGCCTATAACACGTTGAGTAAGCGATGCGGAGCCGCGAGGAAGTTGTTTTTGAAGAACAACCCGGAATATGTCGGGGTGTGCGTTTACCCAGTTCCTCTAGTAGAAACTGGGGCAGAGGAAAAATCCCAGGGCTCAGACACGGTCAACTCTGAAGGAGATGACGATGAGAGTGATACAGAGGAGGAGGATGCGCATGCCATGCCAAGCGGCGAGACCGCGGAACCGCAAGGAGAATCTGCCACTCAACATCTGGAAACCCACGTCGCGACACTACCAGCTCACAAGCTCCCGACGCCTGTATCATCCAGCCCGCCGACCCGTCGTGAACATTCCTCTACTTCCAAAATTACCACTCTCCCGCCAGGTTTCTTCAACCCCTCTACCGTGGAAGAAAATTACATCCTGCCTAATACCCGCGCGAAATTCCACCTCCAGCAGCGCACAGACGAAAGAGTCACATTTCGCTTCTCCGACCCAGACGAAGGGAGCCCAGCAACTGAGGATGCACAATACGTCGATGCAAACACTCTGATTTCCATTTCTCCGTTCTACGCTCGAACAGCAGCAGGAGATCCCAGAAATACCGTCATCACCGTACCAGATTACATCACTATACGAACAGTGAATATCTTCATCCAGCTCATCTCGCCGGAACGCGCAAATGAGCTGCCCACACACTACCTCTGGCCAGCGAAGAAACCTGTTCCAGGCGTGTACGATCGCTATGGGGCGATACTTGTGGAGAAGATCATCTGGAGTATAGACGCCCTTCTTGATCTTCTGCTCTTCGCGCAGTGGATGGAAGTGTACTGGGTTGTCGATATGTTGGTTGATCGACTGCACTTCCTATTTGCTGAAGAAGCTAGATATGAAGACATCTTTGCAGACATGGGTAAGCCTGTCGATGGTTACGTCAATATTGGTGGTCGGCAGGTGTTCGTTGGAAGTAAACTGCCACCCGTGGACAACACGCTGGCTCGCGTGACAGCCAAGGACTTCGAGAGGGACTTCATGGTACTGTTAGCCGAGATGTCAGCAAGTACGCCAGTATGGAGATTTCTCGCAGACTTGCTCTACTCGTTAGGCGAGGAGGTAAAAAAGGCTGAATGGTTTCCGGCCTTGTCAAAAGACGTGCAGCGAATATTGTCTCACCCAGAAGACAACTATCTTGACGCAACGACTGCGCGAGACGAGTTTTGCAGGCGATATCACCATCATGCAGCAGGCTCGGAAACTTGCTACACCGCCCACCGCGTCCATTCGGCTACCCATAACATCGATGCCCTATACGCTTCGTCATCTCCCAAAGCACTGATCCGTCTCTCCGAAGGACTTGACTCAACAAGCAGTCTGACTAGCATCATGTACTCCAGCACCAGCAATGCCAGTAAGCTGAAGCATGACAACTCGACACAATCGATGCTAGATACAGAGAAGATGGTGTTGGACATGGAAAGTCGTCTGTACGAGGCGAAGATGGCGCTGCAGAGGGCGCGAGAAGCTGGTGAAGACGAGAAGAAGGCTGCCATGAATGAAGCGAATAGGATCGCGCGGTCGATGTGCAGTCACGAGCCGTCCGCGAAGGGGCAGTGAAAGTCTTTTAAATGAATGTATTTCAACTGTTCATTTTCATGCGTTCGGCTATAGATTGTTGTGCTTATTTCCAAAGCTTCTGAAGATGAGCATTTTCGCAGAGAGCGGTAGATACATCAATCTAATCTATAGATATTCCAAATTTGACTACTAAAGCAGTAACAACATGTGCATGTATACAGGAGAGTGCGACATGTACACCAATTGCTGATGAGAGGCTTACAGCTTCTCGACCTCAAGAACGTTGCCTTGCGCGTCGGTGGCGACCCTCTTCTTGACAAGCGAAGCGTTCCTCGGGTTCGGCGCGTTGAAGATGTCATCGATTTCCTCGAGCGTGCGGTTCTTGGTCTCCGGAATGAAGAGCCAGACGACGAACGCCTGGACCGGGCACCAGCAGGCGAAGACGATGTACAGCTTCCAGCCAATCTTCTCCAGAGCAATAGGATAGGCGAATTGGTTGATCAACATGGCTGTGGTAAGCGCCAAGTTGGAAAAGGCCATACCCTTGGCGCGCATCTCGAATGAGAGCACCTCAACGGGATAGAGGGCCTGGAGCGGAGTAATACCGAAGGCAAAGACGGCGTTGAAGAGGAAGACCAATGCTACGAAGGCATTACCGGCAGGAATGCTTCCGGTCTTGTTCTGGTAAGAAACAGCGCCGATGGCCCCGGCCCAAATTACTGTCACGGTCGAAAAAGTACCGATCAGCATGGGTCGTCGACCCAGTCTGTCGACGCAGAGAGCTCCCACGACAGCCTAGGCGCCAGCAATCAGTAATCGTACATGTAGCTTTTCTGTGAATAGACTTACGAATGCAAGCTGCATGCAGCTCTTTCCCAAGTTGATGTTCATCTTCTTGATCTCGTCCGTGACGCCTGCAGATTCGAGAACACCAGAGATGAAGTAGTCGACAGCACTGTTTGACACACGATTAGTGACTTCGTTTCTTGTACTAGTCCAGCAGACTTACCCATTGCCTGCCCATTGACCGAAGATCGCGACTATGCAATTGCAAGCGAGGCGGTAGCGCGCAGGACGAGTCTTGAAGAGAGAGCCGTAGTCCCACCAGCGCTTGTCTCCTCCGTCCATGTTGAGGTATTCCTCGTATTCGCGAATCTGCATGGAAACCCAGATGCTGTCCTCGTTGCCGCAACCATGGTACTTGGCGAGAGTCTTCTTGGCCTGGGTGTGTTTACCGCGAGTGTACAACCAGCGAGGGCTCTCTGGAAGAAGAAGAGGTAGTATAACGAGTAAGGCTGGGAAGAGCATCTGAAGCCAGACGGGAATCCTCCAAGATTGATTACCCGCGAGATTGGCAGACCCACGTGTGACACCGGCAGCGAGAAGTGATCCGACGAACCAGAAAGTATTGTAAAGACCAGTGATGATACCACGGTGAGCGGGATGCGCAGTCTCGATGACATGAAGCGGACCAGCGGTTGTCATGATTGGGACTGCGAAGCCGAGGAGGAAACGACCTCCCATGACTAAGGAGGAACGCGGAATCAGCATAAATCTCATCGAGACGTCGTATATGGGCGTTGCTTACATTGCCCGACAGGGTTGGACGCAGGAGCAGTTGACTGGATGATGACACCAGTGCAGCCAAGAACTCCGCCAATCATCATACCAATGCGACGACCCCAAGTGTCGCAGGCGGGGCCGATAAAGGGAAGGGCAACAACACCACCGATCTGGTACATGGACGTAACGATACCAGCCCAGGCTCCAGTACTCTCGACGTTGTAGTACTCCTTGAAGGTGTTGTTGGTGAGGAGCGAATTGAACATGGATCCGTCGAACCCGTTGCATGTCGAGCAAAAGAATCCCACAAATGCACAGACGTAGAGCAGGATAGCAGAGCTGGAGAAACGTTGAACAGGCTCCTTCAGCTTGGCTTCTGCTATGGCTTCAGAGCCAGAGATGATGGCGATGTCAGCCACAGCACCTTTGTGGTCCTGGTAGGTGTAAGTACAGTCAACGGCTCGTAGTTTTAACATGATACTTACGCCATTCTCTGAGGTCGTCGTAGCATAAGACTCTTTGATGTCCGACATTGCTTTGGTGGAGACACTCCAGATGAGCTGTGTGGAATACGTCTGGGAAACGGGTGGACTATTAAACAAAATCGGATATGCACAAGGGAAGGACCTCAAAGACCAGACTGCCGGGCTATGGCCCGCAATGTCCGGCTAATGCTGCATCCCAGCGGCGTGCTGTCGGACTCGCAGTTCTGGAAATATGTTCCCGAGCTAAATGGACACGGAAGGCTCTGGCCCGCATCCTAATCGGGAAGCGGCTCCAGCATCTCGAACAAGCCTCAACCGTCCCGTTCAAGCGCATACGCCACATACTTGGGAGAAGTGTAGTATCGAGAGGCACAACTATCGGAATCGTGGACCGTGGGCAATCGTGCTGGCTGCTGCACGACAGCTGCCACTAGGCCAAGACGATCCCAGTACGCCGACAAGGTCCCTGATAGCGAAACAATAGAACGCGGGGAATCTCCTGGTGTTCACAAACCCGGGACATATCCTTGTCATATCAAGGTATCCCATTTCGCCGGTCTCGACAGGGCTGCTCCAACTCGCAATAGTATTGGGGACAGATCGCCTATCCCCACGTATGCTTTTGGTCTAGAAAATAGAAGGGCAATCCTTCAAAATCAGCAGACAATGGCCAACACTAGTTGGAATGTAGATCGCCCGTGCCAACGGCGGCGCTGGGCGAGCTCAGCACAAAGCTATCAGCAGGATCATGCTGGATGAGGCATTGAAGACTGACGCAGGAGGTGACCCCAGGTGATAGAAAGGCTTGTCTTGATAGTAGCGGTTTTATCCGCGAATGAGCTCCGATGTCGAGGATTGGCGCGAGCGCAAGCGCATGGCACAGCACATGGCCTAGGGCGGTTGCTGACGCTTGTTTCTGCATGACAGTCGGCTGGAAGCGCCTCGTTGCATGCCGGGGTCTCAAGCAAAATTCGATTAGATGAGAGCTAGGTGTATGCACATTGGCGCGTTATGGACGAGTGATGGGGTGAGGATGTCGTGGTGCAACGGAGGAGCCCCCATCACTCGGTTGCCCAGCCGTAAGCGACGGCGCTACTGTGGCGTTCCCGAGGTTACGACCAACGCGGACAGGCGCTACGGAGAGCCTGTCTCCGTGCCAGCTTCGGTCAGGTCAACAACACCTTAAACCAACGGTTTCACGAAAGCTCTACTACGTTAAGAGGCATACGCTCTGTGTGTGGAGAGGCTAATATTATGAACTCCGGGACTACTTTGGTTAGCATGCCAGCAAAAGAAGAAGATTACGTTACGAAGGCTTGGCTATTCTAGCTTGAGTTGCAGTCCGCCTTGAGCTGACACTCAACTGCTGGGTTAGGTTGCGGCGTGTGGCGTGCGGCGTGCGGCGTGCGGTGGGTGAGTACTGATCCAACCTAGGTACAAAAAGGGGAGGTCTAATTATCAGATTGTGGTGATCGGTAATGCGGGCCGTTTCTCTCCTCGTCGATTGCTAATACTAATCACAGCGCTTGACGTTTGTCTTTAGATCCTTACGAAATCTTTGGACTTTGCTCCGAAGACATCTTGTTCAGGTCACCGGGCGGATTTCTGAGTCAAGCCCAAAAACACTGCGTCAAAATGGACATGTTTAGCGCGCTTATAAACGAGACGATGCATTAGATCCGGCACCACCGAGGACTGGGATCAAGCGTTATGGGGCTATCTGGATACAACAAAGCGATTAAGACTAACAGTTGATGTATACGTCTTTGAATTGCATCGAACTACATCGACTATTCCAAGATCATGTCTCAACCCGTGGACAGGTCGAATCGTCTTAAGCCGCCTCGTCCTATATCTAATCTCAAACCACCAGGCTTAGACAGCTATCGTCGTTGTGGCGACTCCCCGGCCCAGAAAGTCCCGCCAAACTCAGGTGAATACTCATGGTCCTTTGCTCTGAATTGCAGCAATCAGTTCCGCATTGCAGCCGCCCATCTTGATAAGTTCAGGAGCTATTTTCGCTCTATGGGCGATATCAACCCAAAATCCGCGGGCTGGATCCTCGTAGCGAGTGGTTTCGAAGAGCAAGTTCATGCTCTCGACACTTAAATCCATCTCGACGTTCTTTTCCGCAAGACTACGCCACAGTGTCAATATCAGCCCGCACACGTCGTCGTCTTGAAGCTGTGCAGCCAAGCAGTACAGGTCCATGAGTGAGCCGTTTCCGTGATGGAGATCTACCGGCGCTTTCGTCAAACATCCGGCTGAGCTGCATTGTACGTACCACTGAACGACCTCTAGGGATGAGCAATCAACCTGTACTGTCGTCTCGCTGTCGGCAGCCATTAATTGCTGAAGCACCACGGAGCTGCTACCAAGGTATTCGAGGTCGCCGATAACAACTTCAGATGGTGAGTCATGTGCGTCATGTACCTCTAGTACAACCCTTTCGACGTGTGCTGACATTAGGTCGTCTATATAGTTATGTACGTCTGCTCGATTTCGAATGGCATCTGGAGGCATCCATCCGGCGATGCGTTCATTGGAGACGGAACCTTCGCGCTTGTCCACACGCATCTGCGGTCTGTCAGCATGAGAGACCTCAGTAGGACCACGAACCTTTTGGTTGCTGGTGTAGGCTTGCACGCAAGGAGCTTGGGCGTGTAGGGCGGCAACCTTCGAGCGCCGAATGGCTTGTGTCTTTGGTTTCTTTGCGTACATTATTTTGAGGGGATAACCTGGATGTTTGGCTAACCAAGCAGGTCGGTGTTGTCGCGCGCGCTTCTCCATCGCCGCTGGACCGACAGACATATCGTACTTTTTGTTGTATGCTTCGGCGACCCCCGGCCACGGCAGTGGGCCGTATGTTTCAGACGACTCGCCATAGGCATCTGGCTTGTTGTTGTCGCGTTTTATGATGATGAACCCGACCTGCTCGTCTGCATGGCGTTGCTTCCCCTCTCTTTCCATGGTAAGCATAGCGCGCTGAGTGACCCGGTGAGCATTCTTCAGTGTAACTAATGTTGTTTCGTCCGCGTGATCCTGTTCCGACTCTTTTTGACCCGGCTGATACTCATCTACGCTGTCATCTGTCTCGCCTGTGACAATTGAGTCGGACGGATGATGAACTGTTCCAGGACCTGCAGTGGCCTTCAACATCTCCAGAGCACGCAACAAAGCGCTTTCGGAAGTAGCAACAGCATCAAGAACCATAGTTGAGTAAAGCTGGGGTGATCTCAAGATAGAAGAGATCTACAACGCTAAATGTACCTGCCTGGTGTAGACATTCACTAGACGGTATGTATTCACACGCGTGAGTTTCGGGTGCTGCATTGTCGACGTACCTAGCTACTACTCAGCGGGACGGGATACTAGTTACAACCTCGATACACATAGCGCGTCCCATCTAGATGATTCTAGTTAGGGCATGCTCTTGCGATGTTCGCAAGGTGTTGAGCTTGCATCTTCCAAAAGAATAATTTCATATGCTGTAGGTGCACAATGCTTGCCGTCATAGTTTTGGGGATGAGAGAAAGCCAAGGCCGGTTTAATGGTCTTGGAAAGGGCAAAAAGTGATACTGGTCCTGGTTGTAGTTGTGCGCACGATGGTAAATAGAGTGTAATACATGAAATAACTACGAAATCGCAAAAAGTCCACTAGATGACTTCGAACGAGCGTCTTTAGAGCCTTAGCCCGTGGAAAACCGCTTTCCTATCCCCTTCTTCTTACTAGACCCACCAAATTTCGCCCTCATAGCCACCCAACTGCATGGCTCTTTCTTCAGACGAGTCAAAAACATTGCTACGTCAGCTTTGATGGAATTGAAGCTTTGCATCATCTCGTTCGCGCTTTTCGAAATACCATTGAGATGTGTACGAGCTCGCTCCCCAGCAAGCCCAGGGTCCTCGCACATCGTCCGATGCACCTGCTCGTAGACATACAAGTCCTGGCTGGCTCCTTCCATGAGCGGATCTAGCTCAAGGGGCAAACTTGAAGTGCTGGAGTGGGCTGGATCGGAAAGCGACCGGAAAAGAATTTGGTAGATGTTCAATATCCTGAATGCGCGAGAGAAGAACCGATCTAAAGGTGCTGCCTCACTAACGATGGCGTTATACAGCGTCTCTGTTTTCTGTACCAGAGCAGCCTTGTCGTTAAGGGAGGCGGAAGCAGATAAAACCTCAGACTCTAAGTCATGAATGAGCGTAGTAAACGTTTCGCTAAATTGCTCGCTTTCATTCTCGACTTCAGACGTATGAGACAGAATCTTTGCAAATTTAGCTTCGTTGGCTGCTATGATCGCTGCGTCGTGTGCGCGAAGGTTGGTGAAAGTTTCAGCTGCCCGTTCGTTCTCGGCCTGTAGTTGCACATTGGTGCACTGAAGTTGTTCTAGCTCTTTTTGCAAACGGTCAGCTCTGGCGATAATTTCGTCGGAGGCAGCTTGGTCCGTGACAGCGAGAGCAAGCTCGCGCTCGTAACGTTGTGCACGCCGTTGCGAATCTTCAGCAAGCTCACGGTAGTACTCGATCTGCCGGTGCGCCTGTTGGAGATCGACTCTGAGCGCCTTGAACTCTGCTGGTTGGTCGTCAATCTCTGCTTCCTTTTCCTTGATTTTCGCCCGCAATACATTGTTATGAGTTTGCAGGTCTTGCTCACGATCTTGAATCTCCCGAATGTACTCTCGCGCTGCTTTGAGTTCGCTTAACTCCTTGAAGTGATCGCGCAAGACGTCCGGGATGGCGTCCTCTATCTGATAGCCTTTCGTTTTGACATTGGCTACAATATCGGACAACTGCTTCCTCATATCCCCGAGAGTAGCCATGAATGCGGTGGCGATGTTGCGTTGCTTCTCGACGGTTGTTGGGATTTTGAACTTGAGCCCGTGGAATATACCGTCAGGAGTCTAGGAACGAGATTGATTTCAAACATGGTGTTGACATGGTTTCCTGACAGCGTGCATGCTAGGTGTGATGACGTCGATGGCTACGGTAAACCGCATCGTGCCCTTACAATGAAATCATCTGAGCAGTCGAGAATTCGTGACCGAAAAGGGTACTCTAGGTGAGTACCGCAGGCAGAGTTGGTTAGAAGATGCCTGCATATCTTTAAACTGTAATGCACAAGCGGCCGCAAGCTTTGCGCACTATGTGTATCGAGCAAGGAGGTATAACAGCATCCCTCTTAACCAGACAGGTAGAGTAGTTGCAATGAATCTAGTATGCCCAATTTTAACCCGCTCTGTCAGACGAGTAGCCGTTTAGTTGAACTTATCGAGCTCGTTCCTACTTAGATCGCACCTTGCTTTATTAGTGGTAGAGACGAGGAGGCTATACTTTACTAGATCTTTTGGTAGGTAGGTCTGCTAGTACGATTGCCTGTTGCTGCTGCTGATGACGGGCTTGGAAGAACGCCGCCAGGTTCGCGACACGTTCCATGCAAAGACTTGTACTTTGGGTCCCGCAAAACAAGAGATGACGTCGAGCAGCTCCGATATTTGGAACACTTGATGTCCCCGGTGAGCACACTGTCAAAATTGTGTTGTTCCTGATGGTGTCGGTATGGTGCGCCGCGCTGGTTGAAGGACGCATACCGTCAAGAGCTTCTGCATTACGCGAAGAGGACGCGTCGGAATCGGAACGCGTCGTATGCATCGGAACAGGGGTGCGCAAGAACGAACGAGATTTGGATCCAAAGCAGCCGTGTGGCAAGCTAAGTCTTTAACATCGGTTTTCAGGCGGCGTCATTGTTAGTTGCGCTGTGAGCGTGTAGCCTATAAATTTCAGCGACATTGTTTTGCTGACGACAATGGTGACTTTGCGTGCGACGTCACATGCAACACCCCTGAACGCCGGCTTTGTCTGCCTACCCCACTACCATCCGGGCACCTTTCCAAGGCTTTAAACCTCAATCCTTTTGAACCCGACTCGGATGGCGACTACTCGGCGCGACGCATTCCAGGACAAGAACGACAGTACTGTATTGTGAAGCAAAGGAGACGGCTTGTGGCGTCCGATTAAGGCTGCGCCCTCTGGACAAGCTGGCGGGTCGCGCGACATGCACTAATTAAATGGTTATGCGCAGTTGCGATACGCCGCTGCGCGCGGCGGGACTGCGCGCTCAAACGTATGGAATGATGACCAGGCATCACTCCAGAGTCTCCTCGCGCGTGTGGTGTCTTTTTGTCTTCTCTGTCTGCATTCTGCGCGTGTAGGATCGCTACTCACATCACAAACTGCTTTCAACCTGCGTCGGAAATGGAACCTCACCACTCCCCAAGCAATGATGCGGACTCCATAGGCGCCAGCTGTGGAGGTATGTTTACGTTGTCCAGTATGGGATGCTCTTGCTAACACTCGAAACCAGGTACCCCGATTCTGTCCTAGTAAGCCCGGCTTTGATCATGTCTGGCAGTGTTAGCTGTGTCTATCCGATTGTCAGTCGCGCCGGATGTTTCACTCCTTCTTCAAGCCAGCAGCAAGCCGCAAGACCCAACGAAAAAATCCACTGTTCCCGGAAACGTAGCTTCTTGACTCAGACTATTCTCATCATCGCCAATCCATTACGCCGCCATTCCCGACGCGTAGACTAGCCCCGATCGATTCATCGAACACATGCTAACTTGTGTTGATATAGACTCCAAGGGTCAAGCGGTGGAGGTACTAACTCGCGGCAAATTGCACAAGCAAGGCTCTGAGTTAGGGTAATGTCTGGGATGCGAGAGGTCGCGTTCGCCCAACGGAGCCCAGTTGTCGAATACCATGTAGGATTGAGCCCGTAGGCATGTACAAGATCTTGAAGGCGGCCGAGGCGATAAAGATGGAAGAAGAAGCTGGTACGAACACAAGCTTATAAGGAGATCTTATTCTGATTGACCGCTAAGGTGCAAACGCTGTTGTCTGACAGATTCGAGGACATGTTGCCCTAGGTAATCTCTGACTAACGGGGGTTCCGCTATCTGTATGCCTAGCATTCCACGGAAGCGCAGACTACAGCGTTTGCTATAAGAACAAAAGAAGAGAAGTGGTTGCAGAAGAGAAAAGGAACTGTGGCCAGAGCGAGGCAGTAGATATTGGTTCTGCTGCCAAGGCACTAGGCCTCCACGGACCACATCACGTGGCTCGTAGATGATGTAATCGTAGGTGAAGGTGAAGGTGAAGATGAAGACGATGATGGAAATGCACCTAGAAAGGTAGCTCGGATGTGACTTGAATGCTGTCAGTTGTCGCTAGCAGGTCATTTTGTGTAGAGGCCCTGCCTGTATGTTGTTTCCTATAGCGATCGCAGTGAGCCATATCCCAAGGGCAAGTCTCAAACTAGACGCGGTCTGTAGTCGACCAATCAGCAGGCTTCGAGGAAGGACAGCGCTCAGTCACCGCCGTTCGACTCTCCACGTGCTCGAAGAGCAAACGGAGGCCACCAAGCTCGCCCAAATTTCTACCTTCTATACAATCCTGCCAGGTCTTTTCTCCGCGACTCGCCCTTACTCACAACACAACATGGACGAACTCGCGCGCGACTCCAAGCGCAAATACGTCGCTGATGAGTCGCCTGTATTCCATTTCACTGCCTCTGAGCCCGTCCCCAAGAAGCCAAAATACTCTCAGCAACTGTCCCGCCTCGCCGAGGCGCGATTTTGGCGTCTTCCGGTAGAGCTGAAGGACATGATTACCGCCAACGTAAGTTCACTGCGCTTCTTTCAAACAACACGAGCTAACGTTATCCAGCTCACCAAATGTGACCTAATGGAGCGCTTCGTGTGCGCATCCGTTCTCAAACAGCGTGATGGTATCCCCGCTGGTACACATGATATGGCGGACTACTTCCTCAGTGCTCTCTACCACGAGATGGAATTCTGCCTTGACCCCGAGAGTCTACCCCAGTTGAAATACCTCATCGAAGGCTCTACCGTACACAACTTCAGCCTCATCAAAAGCGTACTCTTCGACACCTTCGCGACTACATCGAAGGTTGGGCTTGAGCCAATACTCCACAAGTTTCCACGAACCGATGCTAATTTACGCATCGTATCGTTCACAATGGAGTCCACTATCGGCTTGGAGGCCCTGCCAGCTCTCAAGCAATTCTTCAGTTCCAGTTCTCCCTCGCTAGAAGTCATCGTTGTTCCAACATGGTACGACGGCGACATCACCAACATCTCGACGATGCACGATAACGCAGCAGCAACCGCAAACCTAACGAGCCCCTGGACTCTACTGAAGCCCAAGACCGCGAAACAGCTGGAGCACATCAACTACCACAACAAGATCGCTACCCCCGACGGTTTAGCACTCGATGACAAGTACCACGAGGCACATATACTCCAGCAAACAGGCCCGTTCAACATGCATGTCGCTCTGAAGAGGAAGCGGATTGCGCCTATCAACGCTCCAGGCCATCACTCGGAAAGGCTAGATGTGCTGAGTCACTGGAATGCCCCTGTCGGTCTCTGGCGCTCCCTAGTCGCGGAAACCAACGGATACAAAGTACGTGGCTTTAGTATCTTTGCTGAACCTCCTATTGCGCCTCGTCCCGCACTGCCGCTTGGACCCATTGTTACCGGTATGGGTTGGTCGAGGACTATTGCCTTACAGGAGCTACGTTTAAGCTACATCGACTGCACCACATACGGCAAAGGATTGCTCTCTTCGGAGCCAGATGATGTACCCGCGACGTTCTCATTCAGTTCCCTTAAGCTTCTTAAGATCAACGGATGTATGGGCAACGCCGAGTTCTTGCACGGTCTACGCAAGCAATCCGCCGACGTGGAGACCTTCCTCTTCTCTGTTCACGACCAGCACATCACTACCGACGAGGAAGAAGCCATTGTACAGCTTGTTCGCTCTTCCAGCAACTTGCGTAGTCTGTCACTCGGGTATACAACTCCACCAGTCGTCAAGGTCTCAAGTCCGTATGCAGGCCTACCTGGCATCCTCAACGACTATTTGGACGATCCCAACGATGACTTTGCCGACGACAAGTCTGCGCCAAACGCCCGTCAGGACGAAGTGGAGGCAGTGAGCAACGTACAACCTCCTCAAGGCCAGTCTTCCGTCTGGGTCACAGAGTATGGTCGGTTTCCGCTGGCTCGCCTTTTCGGTCCCGTCAACTATACCATTCGTAGCTTGGCGCTGACGCAAAGCCTCCGCTCTGAGATGAGCCACGACGATCTGTCATACATCGGAATAGTTTGCCCTTACCTCACGGACCTCGCCATCGCATGCCCTCTCATCGAGATTGCCGTGATAGATAACAACCTCGACGCCCACATGAAGGCACAACTGAAGGGCCTCGCGAATGTTCTTCGAGCCTACCCCCACCTCAAGTACCTCCAACTCGTCGCCAGGGGTGATGAACGATATTTGTATTACGATGTCTCGCCGCTCGAGAGCATCACGCGCCAAGTCATCAAGCACCTCTCCGAATGTGGTCTGAGCATTGACTTCTTCACCGTTGCTTTGAGGAGTCTGGAACACAAGGATGACATGGGCGCGGAAACTTGCCACCTTCGCGTCCGGAGCAACCCCGAGTTGCATGAGACGATAAGTGACAAGGCGCTGAAGCGCGACATGGAGACGTTCGGCGATGTCATCTCGTGTTCTTTCGAACACTTTGTGCCGACCAAAACGGGTTCCGTATACGATTACTTCGAGAGATGAGGGTGGAGCGTGGGGTACCTCAACTGTTTTCATAGCCATAACTGTACGTAGATGCCATAGCGAAGAGGCATTCAATGATAAAACTCTTCTCATTCTCGACGTCTTTACGGTATCCTGTGCCATTCAGTACCTTCGCGGCTATCACTCTGTAAATACCATGGGCACTGAATACCTCCCGGCCTCCATATTAGCGAGCTATCTTCAAGGTGTAACACGTTTGTATCCCCCTCGACATGCCGTGTATTTGGATGTTTTAGTATGTATGTATACACTATCGCTACTGATTGAGCCATCTGAAAGCGTACCAGAGCACTGCCGTCAATCAAGAATACCTCTGCATGTCTACAACTACCGTCCCAAAGCACGTTAGAGCAATATGTCTAGTCAAGATCTTCCTTCCAGATCAAGTCTTTCACATGACCGTGGAGTTATACAAGCACACTCCGGTCTCAGAACACGACCTTGATGAGGTACCGTGATGTGCTTTGATACCTCAGCCAGATGCGCGTGCACTCGGGAAACACAGCGAATATCTCCAGCCTCATAGATCCCCGTAGAGAAAGACGTCTGCTAACCTCAAGTAGCTGCCAGGGTAAGGCGAGTAAACAACAGCAGGCCAGCTAAGACATGGGATCCGACAAGGTAATTGACTTTCATCTCAACTCATATAGTATATAAAGTGGCAAAATGGTATCATACGCCATCCGATCCACTCCATAATGAGACAATCGAAACCCCACCTGGGAAAAAGCAAACTCCACACGCAGTAGTCTAGTATACATTTGTGACAGCGCAGAGGGTATCAACCGGTGTTATGATCTCCTGGCGCGCCATCTGCTCCAAAGCCATTGTTTCCAAAGGTGCCATCGCCAAAGTAAAGCATATCGTGGGGTAGGTACTCCAAGTCCCAAGGCATCATGTCGGCGCCTAGTAGTGACATGTCGACGTCCTGGGTGTCGATGACCATGTCGCCGAATGTGTTGTCTGAAGGTGTATTGAAATTTCCGAATGTAGGTGAGAACTCCGTTTGAGGTGTAGGTTGTAGCTGGTTGTGTTGGGCAGACGAGCGGGTGTATGAAGTCGGATTTTGTAATGGCGTTCTTATCGCTGTCGGTGAGCCGCCCGAGAACGGTGAATGTAGGTTCAGAAGCAGGTCAGCATCTGATACTAGAACTGGGTCTGGTGTGGGCATATGGTTGAAGGTTGGGTTTGAGGGCGGCGGAGGCATGGATGACGAGCTGAATTGCGAGAAACCCGATGGTGATGCTATAGATTGGCGTGGCTCGAATTTGATAGGAGGATCGGATATCAACGACGCGATAGAAGGCTGAGTGCTTGCAGGGAGTGTTTTAGAAGGTGGTGGCCTCGTGCTCCGGTTTTCGCCATTTTCGGAAGTGTACATGACAGCGACGTTGGTTGATGGCGAGTTCATGGTACCAGTAAGCGACCATCCGATTGCTATGAGCTATTAGTGAGGTTTCGAGAACATGGGCGTCGATCACATACCTTGACTGGGGTGTACCATGGGCGAGCCAGGCATGTTCGGCGTTCTCGCGCCCTTCCGAATGGCCGCTGCCATCTTTGCGACGTCCGCGTCAGAGTTTTGTGCAGTCAGATAAGTTCCCCAACTCAGTTTTCTCCTCCAACCAGGGCTAGTGAAAGATGGCTCGGGTCGAGGGGCTTCTAATGCACTTTCCATCTCCTCGGCGGTGTACAGCAAGGGGTCGCCAACACCCTTTGCCTTCTGGTCTAGCACAGTCATGATGTACTTGACACCCGCCCAGTAGGTCTCCAAGGCTTTGAGGGCACGATAGCAGCGTTGATAATTTTGGTTAGCCGCAGAAGCAAGCAATGTGTGCTTAGCGGCGGTCTGCTTCTGTTCCAAATCTCTGGTAGAGCTGTTGTTTGGATTCAGCCGGTCAAGAGATTGGTGGTTAGTAGCTTTTTGCCAATTCTCCCCGTTACGACCTGGGCTTGCAGGGCGAGACTGGGGCTGCGACGATGCCGAATGCAGTGCCGTCTCTTTGAGGAAAGCACATGCGGCAATGTATATTGGTTGACTGAAGAACAGTCAGTATGAGAGTTTTGCATTGGAAACCTGACCTTCTCGTACCTAGTAAAAGGATTGCCGATGCCAGTCTTCACATCGATAAGCTCGGTAAAGGCCAAGATGTCGGCAACAGTCTTTGCGGAAGACATGGAAAGTTCTCTGCTATTGGTGGACAAGGATTGCGGAGTTCCCTCGAACGTCCTGAGCAGCGTTGGCTGATGCAGAAGAACGATCAAGGTATGGAACCAGCAATGGAGGAGGAGAAAGTTAGTGCCCTGGTGAAGCTTGACGTATTGCTGGAAGTTGACCGCATTAAAGTGCAGCTTGGGCGACAGGTTCTGGTAGATGCCTGTCAGCCTATCTTCCCAAGCTCCGAGTTGCTTCTGCAAGTCAGCAGTAATGTCAGCGGCGCTTCGTATCCGGTTGAGGAGATCGGTAACACGGCCGTATAGATGGATGATGCGGATCAGCGCAGGAAAGGGCAATGGCCAACCGGAAGAGTCCACTTCATCCAGGGAGGGAAACGAGATCTCAATGTCGCGATCGCGAAGGGTCACCGGCCGTCCTGTTCCAGAAGATATGACGCGGTCAAGGAAGAAGATGGACCAGAAAGTATCCAGCCTCTCTCGCTCGGCAGCTCTCTGCTCTTGCTCCTCTGCGCTAGCCCCCTGATTGTCTAAAACTGTGGATTGCTCCGAATGCCGTCCACCATCCGGGTCGCTCTTGACAGAATTTGGGGTTGGGCCTTTTCGTCCCTCATACTTCAGGCCTCCCACAGACTGCATCCCCAGATCCTGCGCCATTCGTATGGCGATCCCCAGATACATCCAAAGTCCACTGTCGCGACTTGCACCGAATTCATCGTATGCAAGAAGCAGCGCCGCCTGTACCACTGCAACACTGGGACACGGAAAAGCGTCGGGAATAGCTGACTTAGCTCGCTGAGCAAAGGCTTGACCATGCTCAGAAGGCGGGATTGTGGAGGGTTCTGCATCGCCTTCCTTCTGCACGTCACTCTTGCCTGTCAGCATAGGATGTGTCGAAAATCGGGCCGCTAACGCACAGACGGCATCTACGAGGATTGCGTCTACCTGCTTCTCCTCCAAGTCACGCATGAAGCGCTCTCGTTGTAGGAATGGGA
>Ga0265797_10000347_pt1 | contig 84671 bp, 49 predicted proteins | sample P2T30metagenome_FD_192433 | JGI IMG/M metagenome (GOLD analysis project Ga0265797, IMG submission 192433) | Plant litter microbial communities from East Loma Ridge, Irvine, California - P2 T30 | ecosystem: Environmental > Terrestrial > Plant litter > Unclassified | place: USA: California... | reverse complement strand
ACATGTCCGAGCGCACGTCGGTGCTTTTGTGGCAGGTGAACAGATCTAATGCGTTTGAGATCTCTAGGAACCCTTGGAAGCATACGGACCGTGCCGTTTACGGCTACCGTCTTCTGCAACGTTGTGGATGTCGCGCTGTTCAGCACGCAATAAATCAGCTCGAAGTCCACGCGCAATGTCGCACGACCCGGGATCGGACATTTGCCTGCGCGAAGTGAAGGCATTCACGCACTGTCACGTGGCTATAATGCTCTGTGTTCCGGAAAGATCCTGGGACCTGTAGTCTTCGCTGGCAAAGATCGTCCTGCACACTGCGATCAACAAGGGTGCACACCACAACGATGCAGGTTCCTGTTGAAGATGGTCGTCACGTTTTGCGATCTGCATCGGAGGCACCGCACGGCAGATGGCCGCCACGTGCCCCGACTGCGCCCTCTGTCGCCGACTGGGCATGGCATGGGCGGACATGCTGAGTTGCACAACCACGCATCGCTGGCTGGTTGCCATGTTTGAGTGCCTGGCCTGCGCTGGTCTGCGGTGGCCTGCGCGCTCATGAACCTTTGCGGTAGGGAATGTGGAATGGATTCTGGCGGGCGAAGGAGCGGCGCGAGGGCAAACACCCACACGCGCCATGCCATCGACCATGGTGTGGACAGTGGATGCAGCGCCTACCAAACATGCCACCATGCATGCGTGCGTGCGTGCGAGCCTCAAAGGCATCGGAGATTTGGCGTGCTGGTCACTACTGGGCGATGGAAGCCCGGTGGTTTCGAGGACGTCAAGGTTGCTGGCTGCGTCTCCACAAATGTCGCTTACAAAGTTGAAACGGCGCCCACCTGAAGCCCGCGATCCCTAATAAGTAAACAGCCCACGCTATCTCTCCGAACCTTGATCAGCGCCTGCGCTACATGTGGCCATGGCGTCAACTGCCTCGGGTTGATTGTCTACATCGTACATGGCCCATGGGTGTGCTTACCGCGATCAACACGTTCCTATGACGGTCAGTACTAGCAGTAGTACCACCTCGATGCCAGGAACCACATGGCCGTGAGATTGGACATGCCTCACCCCAGTTCGCGCCCGTTATTATTGCCAGTTGGCCGGGTGGATCCTTCTCGGCTGAAGTGCCATGATAGCCCAGCAGGGGGAGGAGTGGTGCCGGCCGTCGCCATTCGCACGGCTCGTCGCGCGCCACAGGCCATCAACGACTTTTTCCATATTGCGTGTCATGTCCGCAAACCCGACAGACGGTCATGATTCTTCAAGCATATCCGGGTCGAGGCCAGTCAACACTCAACAGCAAGCACGCTGTTAGGAAGCTGCTCGATGCTGATCATCATGAGGATGTGGGCAACAACGCATGCAGTTTGGTCTGCCACGGGCACCAACTCCGACCACGATATTGTTATTGCAGGGGCTTTCGCCTACCCAGACGCTTGATGCTGCGTGCAACGATGATCAGGACCGTCACACGCACATGCCTGCATGAAGTTGCACACCAATGGTTCTAGATCTTTCGCACTGGGGAAGTGGATATCAACCAGCCCTGCGCACGCAACATAAACACATGACTCAGTATCTTCCAAACATTGGAAGGCTTCATGCCCAAGGTCGGGGACGTTCCGATTTCTCGATCATTGATATCCGGTCGAAAAGAGTTGCTGAAACACCTGGTGACCAGCTAACAAGACCGTAGCAGACGTCGGACTCCACAACGGGCCAGCGATTTACGTGTTGTACATTCATTATGACATTATTCTGCTGCTACCGCCTGGTCTGTCTGCAATCTCTCGGCACTTTCAACTGCAGGAGGAGCGTCATCCGAATTCCTGGACGGGTCCGCGGAATCACCAGTATTTGCTGCGATAGGCTCTCCGTGGCTCTCCTGTTCAGGGGCCTGGTTTTGGGGATTGCTCTTTCCCTCGACCACTTCGCCACCTTCGTCCTGCTCTTCCGCCTTTGGTCCACTGTCCGCCTCATCCTTCGTTGCGGTAGCTTCTTCTGTTGAATCTGGCTGCTTCGGCTGTTCGAAGACCTTTTTCAGGTCCTCGCCAGGTTCGAATTTGGCCAACATGTTGAAGTTGTGGACTCTTGCGTGTCGCACTGCGCGCCACGACTTATTATCAATCATGTTGTTGTATCTTGCGCTCTCTGCGTCGTCCATCGCCATCTCCAGATCGAGTTTGTCAACATCGATTCCCTTTAGAAGGTCGTCCAAAGATGGCGCACTGAATCGGCTGGGGTCTTTCAAAGCCTCGAGTCCGCCGCTGTCATTGTCCGCCAGGAATGACCAGTCCATTGCACCCATGGGCTTCGGGGGTATCTTGCGGGGTCTTGTGTGTCCTTTTGCACCACGACGGGCATCTATTTCTTGCTCCGTCGAGACCGCATCACGCACGATGGATGGGCAGCTCTCGACTTTCCATCTGACCCAATTCTTATCGCGAGCTAGTACAGTCTCAACCATCCGATCGTAGAATCGTCCATCAGCAGTCGATTGAAGGCTCTGTTTGATTGTATGGTGTGTTGCAAGCGCCCATTTTGTGTCGTCTTCGTTTAATGTGAACGTGTACAGCATCGATTTGTTGACAGCGTCGAGGGTCGCAAGCTTTTTCTTGGCCTGCTCGGTGAGTGAGAGTAAGAAGTGGATGAGTATGAGAGCCTGGACCAGGATATGTCGTTGGAAAGCAAGATCGCTGAGTTCAAGATCGAAGAGTTCACGGCTAGTAAGATACTTTGGGTTGTAATTGTCTGCGAACTGATCTTTGCTTGCCGCATTGTCGTCGGCGGTGTCGCCGCCTGCAAGCTTACGCTTGGTTCCTCGTTGACTGTTCTCGGTTGACCTCGTTTGGACAGTCGGGGTCTTTTTGAACTTGAGCAACGTAGCCGCGAGGCCTTTCTTGAAGGCTTGAAAATTGTCCGAAGCGAATAAGCGTGTTGGGTCGGAGAAATCCTGTTGGAGGCGCCAAAAGATCGGGTAAAGCGTGCTGTTGTCAAGCACTTCCTCTTCGACGGTCTTCTTTGGGGCCTTGATCGGGACGGCTCGGCTGCCAGGCTTGCCTGTGGGCTGAGCTGTGGCTTCTGCGGCGGGAGTGGCTGGCTTCGGCGTGCTCGCTTCGGTCTTCGTGCCCTCTTGATCGACATCCATGCTGTCACCATCGTTGTTCGGTTGCTCACCCAGGTCAAATTTGGTCGAGTTTTCCACATGAAATTCGCCGCGCAGGTTGACAGAGGATTTGTCTCCAAGGGGAAATGTCTGGAAAAGGAAGAAGAAGACGCGGCCGCAAAAGATGGCGTCTTCAGCCCTGCTTAGACGTCTGAGAAGCTCGTTACATGATCGCAGAAAGACCAAGTTCTTCTTGTGAAAATCCTTGCGTGCGAGCCGTTCCCTCCGTGACTCAAGGTAGTCAAATACAGTTCGGCAACCGTGAGTAGTCTGACTGTCGAGCAGTTCCTCGATGAGCCAACAGACAAGTTCCGGAGTACACTTCCCTCGATCGCCGCAAAGCAGAAGGACATCCAATAGATTCCAAATCTCGACAAACTCCGGATTTTCGATGCTCGTTTGACCGAGAGTCGAGTAGAACTGCTCCCGTGCTGCCGTCTCTACTGCCGCAAACTTGTACGCCTGGTCAGAGGCATATTGGCTGTCCACACTCGTATCCAGAGAATCAACGAGAGGGACCAGTTCGGCGATGGGCAAGGCAGGCTCCACGTTGGCGGTTGGCTTGACCGCCTTTGCCCGTTCGAGCAACGCCCGCAAATTGGTGGTGATGCTCGCAACAGACGGCAGCTCCGCCACAGTAGCGACAGCCATTGCGTTTGATGATGAAAAGATGAACAATACTCGCGAAGGCGTCTAAAGTCGGGCGCTGTTTCGCTCTGTGAGAATTGGCTGTAGTTGCGCTTATTGACGCGGAGTGTCGGTTCCGACGGCACCGTAACCAGATTGCCGGCGTAATTGGCCGAAGTGACGGGATATATCAAAGCATCCGAGTGAGTAGTATGTCAGCGTAAGCAGCGTGTCGATCAGAATGGCCAAACGATGGTCCGATGGAACAGCAATACTGCCGCGCCGCATCGCGAAAGTGAAGTTGCGCAGCCAAGACCGGTGCTAGAGCCAACATAGTTTAGCGGCACGCGAAAGCGGCGCGCATCGCGTCTTCCAACAGTGTCCATTCACGACCACATTCCATTATTGTTCAAGCAACTCAACAATGCCTGCTGCAACTTCAGACCAAGCTGCGGGGCGCGACGATCTCGACAACCTCCTTGACTATGATGGCGCAGTTGATGACTTCTGGAAGAACTTGCCCGAGACAACGGGCAATGTCAACGACACAGCGCAACCTGAGATGGACATGGACGAAGAGGTCAAGGTGACGAAGAAGCGCAAGCCAAATCCTAAGCTTGATCAAGAGCTGTACGCTGTTACAGAAGACCCACACAAGAAGCGATGACTGACACCACTCAGACTCCTGTCGAACGCAGGCATACCCAAACTCCGCCGCATCGCTAAAGACAAGCTGAAGTTCAAAGGCAAGGGAAATGAGTTCTCCGACATATCACGCATGCTCAACCTCTATCAACTGTGGCTAGACGACATGTACCCCAAAGCAAAATTCCGAGATGGCCTAGCAATGGTGGAGAAACTTGGGCATAGCAAGCGCTTGCAGGTCTCAAGACGAGCTTGGATTGAAGAGTCGAAGACCCATCGAAGGCGGGAAGATGATGAAGCCGACGCTCGGATGGAAGACATTGCACAAGCGGAAGACGATACCATATTCCCAGTTCCCAGTGAGACGACGCAGCAAGATCCTCCACAACAGACAGAAGGCGGAGACGCGCCAGGCGAGGATGACCTTGATGCGCTGCTACGAGAAGAACCACAGGCCGCCACGAATCCAGCCAGCAAGGCTCCAGTAAGAGCGAACGGGCCGTTCCAAGAGGATGAAGAGCCAGATGAGGACGAGCTGGATGCACTACTCAACGAGGACTTGCGACAAACAAATATTGCATCACACGAACAACCCAGCAAACAGAAAGGTCCCTTTGAGGAAGACGACCAAGACGACCAAGATGAACTCGATATGTTACTTGCTGAGGAACCTCGGAAAGGCCATCCTGCTGAGGCTACCAATGTCAAGGGTAGCGAAAAGTCGAACCCGAGTCCAGGAAGAAAGGAGGCAGACTTTGCCGATGACGAAGAAGCTATGGCAGAAATGGATTGGTAGGACACCGTGCATTGGACACGAGACAGTCAGATGCTATACATGATAATGGTAAAGACAGGTACGCCTTGAGCACAGTATCACGGATCCCGGCTTGTACTGCCACGAAACCAGCCAAGGTGTAATAGACACGTTTTCCAATCAACGAGGCTGTCAGGTCTCGTCTTTGCGATTGCTTGTTGTATGAAGTTTTGGGTTTTCAGCTATGGGGTAACATTCCCTCAGTTGATCTCTAGATTCCAGAACCACCGCACCGCTTGCCGAGACAACGCGGCCTCACAGTGACAACAGTGCAATCCGACTATTCCTAGCACCACGACAAAATCCCACGCCTCAGAGAATCATAAATTACAGGACCATGCCCTCACGCTCATACACGGGAGCAGGTAGCCGCGGCTGAGACCTTCGAACCTACAGCCGAGATGCAATACAAGAATGGTATCAATGCTCGCTCTCTAGAATCAGGCCTGCCTGTTCGAGATTCTGCTTCTTCTCGCATCCAAGACATGTTGCATGCTTAGCTTTGTGAAACTGGTATGTCTGCTTGGAACCCCGACAATGGACTGGTTGTGGTACGAGATATCCAGGCTGTGCTCGCAACGAATGGGTTTCGGCAGGCTTGTCGAATACTGGTATTGATCACTCCATGAGAGCCAATATCGCCCCTTAACGACCGGTTGTATGACCTAGCAACTAGAAGAGAAGAGTTATAAGAAAAGGATTGTTTTCAAGTTTCCAAGGGAAGCAGAAGCACCCTTCAAGAGCAAACGCAATAGCGACATCATGACGATCGATTATGATGATACCAAGCTAACGCTCCGAAAGCATCACTCTCAGCGGCTAGCAGGCACCAAGCTTTGATTGATAACAGTGCCTAGACATTGGGCCACCACGCGTTGTCTGAGTGTCGCGTCGTGGCCAGACAATATCGGACTCGCCGACTGACTAAGCGATGGTGATAGACTTCTAGCCGGTAGCACTCTGTCCCAAATGATTTGCTCCACTAGAGTCTGCCTAAAAGATCGACCATTGACAACGTAGACTTCTCAGAGGTGACGAGATCAGTGGTACGAGACGTACATGTATGTATCGACGCATATTGACGCCAGAATCAAGGAGCAACACAAAGCACTAGGCTTATCCTTTTGTTGGCCAAGTTGAACATACCAGGACACTGCCTCTTGGGACCTGAACCTGGACGGCTCGAGACGGTAAATGTTACTTGGCTTAGAGCTCTGCCTCCCAACCGGGTGGTTTGTCTCTCTTCTCTAGAGATGCCATACTTCTGCTGGGACTGTAGGAGCAGATCGCAGGTTGGAGCGTTACAAGCTACACGCCTGATACTCGTTTGAAATGGAAAAGATGATTTCTGGCACAATGTTTTTCCAATCTATTACGGTTTCACTTATCAAGGCGAATGGTTGCTGTATGGCTGTGTCCTTTCGGACGACGGTAGAGTGTCAATGCGGTAGTCTCATAGTTATCGCGAGATACGTTGCATGCTGCTGGCGTGACTGAACTGCGTTTTCAGATGCCTGTCAACCGTTGTATATGCGGACGACCAACTGTGGGCGATTACTACCAGACGCGCCAGATATGGTGGACATGAGGCTCTTGGGCGGTCGTGTACCTTGGTCGAGTAATGGAAAGTGGAAGTGCGGTCGGATGCGAATGCACGCTGTTGCCGCTCTCTTGCCTACGCACAGGATCACTACGTGTGTGCCTTCTGTTGTTATACTGTGAACAAAATGATCGAAGTCGAAGTCATTTGAAAGAAAGGCCAAAAATTCGAAGAAATGCAATACTGAGTGTCGAACAAAAGCAAAAGGATATTGCATTCGAGGGGATTCGAACCCCTGCGGGCAAAGCCCATGAGAAGACACTTCGTTGAACGAAGAAGCTGATAGCTTGAGTCACACGCCATAACCACCTGATTCAATGTTAGTTTCTTGATCCGTGATTGGTGGATCCAATTGTCACTTACTCGGCCACGAATGCGGTTGCACTGCATGACGTGTCTTCCGCTCAGATTGGAAATATATACTACATTCAATCAATTCAACATTCACCATTTCGGAGGAACTACCGATGACCAAACATTGAAGGTGATCACAATATCGCGTGCGACGATTTTCTGCAGTGTGTTCCAGTTGTTGTTGTATCCATACTGAATTCGCATCGATCAAAGTGGTTGCACTGTCAGATGTAGTCAATCATGTTGGGCGCCGGTTATCATTCTGGCATGTCGAGGACTTGTGGAATTTGATCCGCTGCTTGCGACAGCAGGTACATCGGGTGTTGAATGTTGCAATTACTTAGGAAGCAATCATTTGTGATAACAGATAGATTACAGTATGGGACTATGTACTAGCTATCATCTTCCACGGATATTCATAGCTTTACGACATCATCAATATCAAGTCGAATGCCAGTGATGCATTCTGGTAGGGTAAGGGTTGGAGTTATAGTCGTCCGATGAAAGATGCCTTTTAATGGTCGTACGATACATTCTCAATTTTGCAACCATACATGTATATGGTATTCGGGACGATGGCAATCCTATTGGTCTCGGTGCCTTGCGTTGGTAGCATGCTACTACAACATGAATGATCTATTAGACATACTTGGAAAGTTTCACTCACCATTGCACGCTTCCAAGCCACAGCCAACTCCCACACATCAAAGCGACATTCTATGACACAACACAAATCTACCCGCAATCGTCAAAGCACCAACAAAACACCGCATCCATCACCCGTTTGATCGCGTCGCACAACCTTAGCCCTCCACACTCCCACGGCCGTGGACAAGCCCCGCACGCGCATGGTCGTACACATTAGATTGCAGGACTTTTGCGTGCAACCTACAGTAGTAGCAAACACACTCGTTCAAACACAAACCCAACTCGAATATCGGCATGAGCGCTCGCTATGGAACGCCGCATTTGCCAACACGACCGCCGAGAACTGCTCAATATTGGATGTTGAAGTCATGAGGTCAAGACAACAAGGTACTCGATGCGAGGGATTGCGCACACGCACGCACAGCCACACCATACATGCGCACACGTTCCTAGGGCACGAAACGCGCTCTCCAATAATTCGGTCGCGCAAGAGACTGATAAAGCCTTGGCCAGGCACACACGTTTACGGTTTTCTCTCCTCGCCCCGAGAACCGAATTGAGGAACGCCACGACCTGGGATATGCACTATTATGCGGGCTGTCAGGGGTGCATGCATGACTACTGGCTCCTACATGTACTGTGATCGTTCTGGCGGCTGATCGTCATCATTTCATGGCCATTATCACTATTGCCAGGAAGACAAACGCCACACTTACTGACCGCCTGCCATGCCAGTAATGGCGCGCATATAGATTGATGGTAGCGAGAATGTGGCACTGTGGACTGTGGATGCCGCTTTTGGTGGAATTGGCTGTGTATATCATTGATAGCAATGTACCCGTGGACTTTAGCTTTGAGGAGAAGATGTGCGGGAGGGTGTCGTGCAGAAGCATGTTTCAGGGGACCTCTTGCTGCTGCTGCGAGCTGTTGCTGCTGCGCGGCAGATCGACAGACTCTATCTCGAGAGCCACACCTCTTTTTTTCTTCCCTCTCACCCACCAAGGTTGTATGGTGAACTAGCAAACCACTAACAGACTTCGACAGTTGGCGCGCAAGATGAGCACTTCCCCAATACGGCGAGACAGGGCGACAATCCGAGTCACGCAGATGCAGCCGTTGGAAAGCGATGTGTGATCAGGGCCGGGCTATCAGCCGCCTGTCGCTGGTCTATCGACTCACTACTCGCCCGACGATTCAGAGACGCGTTTTGTCCAGCCGCAAGCTCCCTCAGCCTCTGACAAACCCCATCGACCGGGACTGTGGGATGTCGAGCGTTGACAGAGCATTGCGTGGAGGTGATCCAAAATCAGGATTCCCAAAGGGTGCCAATCATGAGGATCAACAGGCTTCTCCAGTGGCCTTCCAATGAGCTGTGCCATAGTATAGCGCACATCGGCGGCCGGCGCGAATAGGCTTTCCGTCACCAACCGGATCGGCCGTCCATTTTTGCGCAATCGCTGGCTGACAGTTTGGCCGGACGCCCCGCGCCGACCAAGGCTCTCTCTCTCTCACACGGACGAGACGGAACCGCTTGAGCGCGGGCACATTGGTGAGGCACTGGCGATGGCGACAGACAGGCGATATTCTAAAGGCAGTTGTGGAGTGGAGTATAGGGTCAGAAGGGGCTGATCGGTAGTGCGCGGTGGCTAAGCGAATCGACTCACTTACAAGTTACCACAGGACTCGGATGGTTGAGGCCTCTTGAACCGTCGATAGTAAGCGAATATCAGAGACAAGCGGCGAGGCCGGTGGTCAATAATATGCCATGCTTGTATGCCTCGAACGTGCAGAGTCGCAGACCCAAGTTGAACCGTGGGAGGGGGAAAAGTCAAGATACCAAGCGAAGCGAACCTGTACCTGAACGGCATCAGAGATCTGCCGCGGGCAACTACTGTCAAAGTGCTTGCAGTACTAGTATTGGTGCTGAACAATAATAGCAGGACTTAAGACGGTCTTGTCTCACATCCTACAGACGAGCGGGCTCGGACCAATCAACGTGGCATGATCGTTGCAATCCCTGCGGAGCATCATTAATGATTGCATCAGGCACGCTGTGTGCTGCACGCCGTCGTCGTTCTGTCATGCGTTAGGGCATTGAGGGAGGGCATCCACCGTACTACTGCATACCGTGCTGTTAACAAGCCCGCTCAACAACCACATGTATGTGCCTTACTCTACTTGCGACTTGAAGACTGGCTGGTATAGCAAGGACCACCTGTCGTCCGGACTGCTGACCGGCGACAGTTAGAATGACTCGCTCTGCTCTGATCCCACTCCTACTGTGTACACAGCTACATGGACAAAAACAGCGCAGTCATGCACATAAAAGTACAGAGGTCGAGGCGTAGGTCTATTGGTCGGTAACGGCACGTTAGCGCATCCGTAGCTGCACCTAATCGCTGGTGCATCTCACAAGGGGTGCTGCCCTCTCACACTATCTCCGCATGAGCTGGATGGAGGAGCCTGGTGAGCCCTTTTCGTTGCCCTTCTCAAACGTGGGAGAAAGAGCCCATTTCGGTGCCCATGAGACCTTGGGTGTATGGCACACCGCATTCTTGTTCTTGCTAGCTGGCACTAGTACATGTATGTATACATGTAGTTAGCCGACCAAGGGCCTCGTTTGTTCGTTCGGTTCCTCGTCCATCCATCCATTCACCACCATCCTCGTCCTCGCCCTTCAACCTCTCTCTACCTTACCTACTGTACCTCCTGCCTGTTCACAACATCGTCCTGCTGGTACATCACTCGACCTCGTCCAGCTTCGACCGACCTCACAGGACCTTCTTTTCTCTTCCCATTGCCATTGCCATTCCCATTCCCATTCCCATTCACACTCCCTCTCACCCGGCGATGATATCGCCTATGCGGTGCATTCTGAAACACTCATTCCCCTCTGCATGAGCCACTTCTCCAAATATACCCCGACCCTGCTCCACCCTACTCCATCACAGCTCTTATACATGTCTGCGGCATAACACCTAGCTCGCCATTCTGAGCGATATCTCGTCTGGACGCCGGCCAGTGCCTTATCTGGCACGCAGCCACAGACCCTCTCGCCTGTCTTCACCGTTTTGGATCATCAACCGTCATACCATCTGTACTATTGCAGAGCAGCCTACTTTAGCTCGCTGGCCGGACCGAGTGTGCAGTCTCGAACTTGACCTTATCATCATCCCTACTCGCGCCTCCGACGCCTCCTCTCATTTGATCTCGCATACTGCTATACAGTCCTTACCATCTCGCCTCTGCAAACGCAATCTGCCAACAATTTATCAACAAGACAAGCCAAGTCTGCATGGATCGGCATAGTTTACTTTCCCATGGATCAATATTCTAACGGCGCCTACCCGGGGCCGAACTACGGACCTGCAGGAAGGACCAGCTTACACAAGAAGAGATCACTTGTGCGTGTGAGGCCTGGCAGCTTGGAAGGAAAACCCAGACCACTCACAACGACCGCCATTCGAACGGATTCCCGCAACACCGGTTTGGACTCTCACGATGGATCAAATGAGCCGGGCCAACGGAAAGGATCCCTCCGAAATGTCGTCCGCAAGATCTTTGGTCGTAGTAAATCAAAACGTGTTGCAACATCAAACCAGGGAACTGCAACGCCTCCGCGCCACGCGTATCACAGAAGCGAGCCGAATGGCCTCCCTCCTCCCCAGGAATTCCCTAACAATGACCAAGAAGAGGCCCACCGCGGTCCTCACCGTGCTCTCTCAACCCCGATGACCATAACCATTCCTCCCATCATGTCTCCCAGGGTCCGCTCGCCGTACGCCGTCGGATTCCCCAACAGTGCGCGGCTAAAACCTCTCGACATCAGCAGCCCATTCGAAGTGCCAGGTGCTTCCGTTCGGCGTCGCAAGACACTCCCAAGTCTCCTGATTGCTGGCCAAGATGATTCATCAGCAATCGAGCCCGTCTCCAAGAAGGCGGAGATGCCACCAATGCCTGCGAGACTGAGTGCCGAAGAGCTACGACCAGCATCGTCAGAGATCGGGCTAGCCCTCGGCGGGACCAAAGTGTCGAAAAGAAGGTCAAGAAGTGCAGGCGGTATACCGACACGGGATAGCGGTGTTGCAAGCGAACATGAACGCAAGAGGAGCGCAGAGATACGTTTCTGGCGAGAAAGTTACCAAGGCAACGTACTGAGAGCCAGCGGTTTCACTGTGCCATTGCCAGCTGCCCCACCAGACGAGCAACAGCAAGACGACAAATGGCAGGCAATGCAAGACGAGTCTCAGGAGCCCTTGACACCGCCCACCGAGCTGTCAGAAAGTCCAGGAGGTCAACGTGTCACCTCGCACTCTCGCCAGGACACTATAGGCACGTTGGATGGCAGCACACAGCTGAACTTCAGGAGTCCCTCTGGACTTTCGCGAGACTTGGACGAACGTGTTACGCAGCTGGAGGCCAACGTGCAATACTTCCAGCGCTCGCTGCACAAAATGCAGGCGGAACGGAACAGGCGGACAGTCATTGTTGGAGACTACGCGCCGGCCGACCAGCGCAAAAGCTATCGTACGCCCAGCATGCTTGCCGATGATCTCCACTTGCCAGCCAGCTACTTTGAAAGTGATGTCCAACAAGAATTTGAGCCCAAGACCGAGAATTCACGTCCAGCAACAGCACCACTGCCACGATCGCCCATCGCACAATACCCTCCAGTGCCTCCATTACCGGGTCAAAGCAACGAATTCCTGCCCGAATCACCACCAAGGCCTACTCGCCCTTCAAATTCTCGCAAGCCCTCAAACCTCGTCATCACCAATCCAAACGTCACATTTAAATCGCTCTACGAGATGCTCGCCGATGAGCGCAGCGCTCGCCGTCGTCTGGAATCACAAATGCGCACTCTGCACGCCGACATCCAAGACTTGCAGCAACAAGTCTCATTGAGCCCACACAGCCAAAGGAACAGCTACATGCTTTCCCACGAAGCCACGATAGCTTCTTCGAGACTCCGCGAGCTGTTGCGTGGGACGGAGAGTGAAGGCAATAGCCCTGAAGATACACCCAAGAAAGAAGTGTACGTGAGTCGCTTCTCTGCTAGCACGACTGGAGGTGCGCAGGATGTTGACGGCAATGACGACGATGAGGCACCGGGTGCTGTCTATGATGAGGATGCAGACGAAGAGGACGAGGCGCAGACCCCTCAGGAGGAGTACAGGACGCCGAAAGAGGAGCAGAGCCCATTCAAGTTTGAACGGGATGGGCTGATGTTTTGATGTGGGACGGAGTGTTGGATGATGATTTTGTCTCTCTTGTCTCTCTTGTCTCTCTCTTTTCTCTCTGGACTTCCTTTCTTTTCCTTTCTTGTATGATACCCAGCACCCTTTTCTTTGTTTTGTAAGCAATGATTGTATGATAGCAGCTGCGAACGATAATGGCATTCGTTGCTAGGTGCCTTCCAAACTTTCTTAAAGTCAATACCGGCGACAAGGTCTTTTTTTTCCTTCATGATTCCACAGAGGCATCGCACGCAAGCTGAAAGGAAAGTGTGTACCTTCTGACTACTAGGCTACTACCTACTGGACTTAGTCTTTTTAGGGTTTGCAATCCGCCGCTGAGAAAGCATGGAAGCCACCCACCCAGCTTGGTCATTTAGGTAAGCATCCAGTCTGGCGCAATAAAAGGCTCGCTATTCTCACTGACCAATAGCTGCGTTCTAACACACCGGTCTTTCTCGCTGGCCGGTACAATTAATATAAGTACATACTGAGGTCCCGTTCTTTCTTTTAAAACTGGCACCGACGCCATTGACTGCCAAAATTGCGATCATACATCCTCGACCAAGAATAAGTTCAATTGCCACAGAAAGCTCAACTACTGTACCTGCGATTCAAGAGACCCGAAGCGTGAGCCATGGAGTACCGCCCGACTTCCACGATCAAGGACTCCACACAGTCCCCAGGAGAGAGCGACGACACTTCTACAGTCGCGATCGCCGACACCAATTCTCAGCGCTACAACCTAAGACCCTCAACCAAGACATCAAGCAAGCGCCAACGAGAACCTGACAACATGGCCAACCCCCAAACCACGCTCCCTCCATCAAAGCAACGCAAGACCGCACCAAAGCCAGGAGCTTCCTACTTCGATATAACGTCCCTTCCCACCGAGCTTCGCCTCATGACATTCCGCTACTTCCTAAACGATGCCGCCGGCCCCAAAGCCCTCATAAGCACGCACCCGCGCTCCAAAAACCTCCCAGATCCACCAGCGGAACCTTGGATGCCACCAGCGTATGGCCCGCAACAAACGCAATGGCACGCGCGCCGAGGCCTCTTGCAGGCTTCGAGCATCCTGAGAGCCGAAGCTCTCCAAGTGTTATGTGAATCTGATGGTTTCTTTGCTAGAATGCCGCTGGGCGTCGATCCCGGGTTTGATGGGAAAGGGCGCTTTGAGCGTTGGTTGAAAGCCTTAGGGAGTGAAGAGGAGGTGGGGAGGGTGAGGAGGGTTGTCTTTGGGATTGAGTGGCCTGCTGTTAGGTGTGCGGGTGGAATGAAGTGGTGCAGGCGGAGGACTGAGGTTGAGATCTGCGTTTTTGGGGGCAAGGGGAGTGTGAGGGCGAGGTTGGAGGCGGTGGAGGCGATGTGGGTGCAGAAGGAGGAGACTCCGTGGTTGGTCTTGGAGGATGTAAAAGAGATGATTGGGGAGATCCTGGAGTCGAAGGAAGAGGGAGGTAGATTGGAATGCAAGGAGTGGATGAAGGTTTGGGGGAAGGTCGAGGAGGTGATGAGGCTACAGTGCTCTTGGGACACCCAAGATTTTTGATCGGATCTGACGTGCATGTAGACTGGAAGATTTGGTAGTTCTCTTAGATGCACATGTACCAATCGATTCCCCCTGACAATATTTGCGATAGTCCGATTCGTGACCTGTTCATGCCGCTGCCCTGGGGTAGCTGAGTGGAAAGTTTACACAGGCAGGAAGTCTATCGCTTTCCCAGATCAATGTCCAAGACCTGCACCAATCCATCGTCGCCTTGCGAACGCTCGCCCTCCTCTTCAACACCGAAGAACGGCTTGATAGCCACATCAACCACATCCTCCATCAGCCCCTTCACCAAGTCCTGCAGTTCGCCGCCCGTCTGCGCGAAATCGGGAAAAGCATTGACTTCCATCAGCCACGTCGTACCCTCGGCATCCACCATGAAGTCCAAGCCAAACAGCTCAAACGCATTGGGTAGAGGCTGGAAGTGGATACTCATACTGCGGGCCGCTGCTTCGAAGACTTGGCCGGTAGCATCGCAAATCTGCTTGAAAACGTCTTCGCGCCAGTCGGACGTCTGCGTCTGGAGAGCAGGGAGCGAAGAGGGCAGAGACCAGAAAGCATGAACGCTGCCTTCGCGCTCGCCGGTTTGCAGACACGTGTTTGTCAAGTGGGCGCTGAGGTCGGGCGCGGTTTCTTCCGTGGATGGAGTGTTGTAGGGTTTGCCGGCGAAGAGGGCGAGCATGGGCTTGTAGACGTAGACCTTGAGCGCTCCGACGGCGAGCACGTAGGTGCGTATGTGGAATTTGCGGCCCGCCGAGGGATGGGGTGGTGGCATCAGCAGAGGCGGATCGATGTAGGGCTGTGCGACAAAGTGGCGGAGTTGGGAGGTCATGATGCCGTTGCCGTCGTCTTGGTCCTCTGACTTGGAGGCAGACGGCGTCGCTTCATCACCAGAATGCACTGCTTCGTCGTCTTCCTCTTCCTCATCGTCGGAGGGTGGATCCCATTCTTCAAAGATCTCCGTAAGTTCTTCTTCAGAGCTGAACAACCTGATACCCTGCCCTCGATCACTCATCCCAGGCTTCAAGATCCACCATTCCCTTTCCGAGGGTTTCTTGGAGGCGTTGCGCTGCCAACTCTCATGCAACTCGAAAGCTTCAATTAAAGCGTCATCCAGGAACTCCGCGAAATCGACCTCAAACTCCACCCCTGGCTTCACATGGCGCTTGAGAGAACTTTCAGGGTTCTTCGTGAGCCAGTGCGAAACGGTCATTGACAAGTAATGTTTGCGAATGAGTGCCTTGCGGATAACATAACTGTTCGAGAAACAAGCATCGGATCCGCTCATAAGCTTGTCAAAATCTAGGCTTTCGTATTGCCGCCACTGCAAGAATTTGCTGTCGTTTGATGGTAACTCTGACGCATCTTTGATGAGGACGAGAAGTTCCGAAGGTATGCGGGCTTTCACTGCGTTGAGTAACAACGGCTGTACATATGGATCTTCGTAGTCGATACACGCGTAAATTTTATGGTCAGCCATCTCGAAGTTGATGCGTTGTCGCGAATGGTGAGGACTTTGTTAATTCGACTTTCGAGGTTCGGGATCTCTCGCAAATCGGAAACACTTCCGCTTTGGGTGTGGATTTTGCGCAAGTCACGTGTTCTGGAATCGTCGACGGTGAGGTCAATGAATTAAGTTCCCGGTCCATGAAGGAGTAAGATGCTTGAGACTATGTTTTCTTCTTTGGTGGCGCCTTTGTGAAGAAAGAACTCAGCTTCTTCATGCCAGACGTGTCGGCTTTTGCGAGCTGCTGCACGCCCCTAGATGTATTCTTCTTCTTGATCTCGTCTTCCTCCTTCTTTTTCCGCTTGGCCTCTGCTTTGTCCAAAGCGTCATCGTCGTCGGCGCCGCGCTTGCGGCTGATGTTGTCGCTCAGCGAACGCAAAGCCTGAGCCTGCTTCTTCAACCCTGCCACGTACTCGAGGTGCTTGTCCAGTGGCACAAAGTCTACTGGTGAAGTGGGCGCCTTGAGGATGTCTTGTATGGCTGTGCGAAGAGATGCAGGTGTGTAAGAAATGATGAGAAAATCCAGGGCAGTCCGTACCCGGAGTAGCCCCACAACCTCGTCTGCTGGACTCGACTTGTCTTCGACAGGCGTGGCCGTGACGGACGTGTCTGGAGTTGATGTCGTAGCATCGTTGGTTGTCGATGTGGAAGCTTGCGACGTCGCAGCAGTGTCACTCTTACTCTCAGCACCGGGAGTGGAGTCCTCTGCCGCGATACTGATATTGCTATCTTCCCGTTTGACACTCAAGACTGGCGTTTCAAGAGCTTGTTTGACAAACCGGTCTTCCATGCTCGCTGGCAGCCGTCCTTTGGCCATCCTGTTCGCCTTGGTCGCCAGTATCGCAGCAAGCTTTTGGGTCGACAGCTGGTACATCTTGTCGTCGCCATCGCCCATGTCCATACAATCGCATACCGCATCTATGCGCCCCTCGATCTTTTTTTCTAAGTCTGCAAAGCTACTCTGCCGCAGAAGCTGCTGTAATTGAACCAAGTCCTTTCTCTCAGTCGTGTAGATGAAATCGGAGAACGTCAGATATTCCCCGGTCTCTCCTCCAATAAGCAATGGCAGTACAATGAACAGAGGATCGACAGGCGTAGCCACGAACATATCAGGCTTCTCCATTACATAGCCCTCTTCTTGCTGTTCCTGGGGAGCCTCTTCATTTTTGGCATCAACCTCGACCTCCTTGTTTGCCAGACGCTCGGGAGCAAGCAGCCAGCTTCTACATGCTTTCTTTGTAGCGGCGATCTTGGTAAACTCAAAGAAGCCCTTCTCGGGACATACGAAGTATCGATTCGGCGACGAAGATGCTGGATCCGGGAGGGTGATTATACGAGCTGCAGGGGAGACATCTTTGGGTAGTACGAATATGTGTGGAGGGTTGGCAACACTCGGTGCTAGCTCTTTTGCTGCTGTCGTGCTCGCATCCGGTGTTTCTTTCGAGGCCGTCGGTTTGGTAGTCTTCCTTGATCGGGTCTTCATGGCGTGAGGATGTGTACGTGAAGAATTGTAATGCAGCCGGGGTGTGGGTTTTAGAGTCGATAACAGCTCTTGTACCAGTCGCGTGATATCCAAGAGTAAAGCAAGTAGTTGCGACAGAATGATGGTATTTATTGTCAAGGTCAAGGTCGACGTGTAGAGTGGAACGCGCGACGCGCTCGGGCGACCCTTGTTCTCACTGGCTGGCTCGCGCGCCGGCTGTTCGTTTCACATACAACTATCACGTGCGCCAACACTCACAACAACACCGACTGCACATTGTTATGCCCTCCGACCCGACGACGGCGCATCACTCATCATGGTCGTCGTGCGCGAGTCGCCGCGTGCGAAGATCTCGCCCGACAAGAACCGCACCGCATGGCCGCCGAGGTCGCCTTTCGAAGCTCTGATGGCCTCACCGAGTGGGAAGAAGCGTTGGGAAGATCGCAAGCAGCGTGCGGGAGACAGGTCACCTTCGCCGTCGCCAATGAAGCGCCCCATGAGCAGCTCAAAGGCGCTGCAGGATATCGCAATGGCCGACGAGGACGACAACGACCTGGACGACGATGACGATGAAGCCGAGGACGAAGAGACATTGCAGTTGAAGCTGCAGCAAATTGAGATGAAGCTCAAGCTCAAGAAGCTCAAAGGCAAGAAGAAGAGTCCTGATGCCGATAATGCTGGCAACTCGTCTTCTCGGACGACTTCTCGGACGGACAATATCAGGCAATCTCCACCCAAACCTCTGCAGCCTCTTATGTCCCATCCATTCCTTCGGCGTCCTGATATTGAAGTCCCGGTCTCTCCTACAAGAGAGCGTCAAGCAGTCTTGGAACCAGTATCTCCGGCTCGCGCTCGATTGGGCCTCAGTGCTGCTGCGAAAGCCCAGGACGTGTCTCTTAAGCGCGCACGAGATGGGACTATCAAGCCCTCTAGCTCTCAACGCTCGTCTGTGATCACGCGAATCAAGGATGAAATGCCTCGACCCGTCTCTTCTTTCAGTGAGCGTCTGGCGAAATCTCGACAAGAGCAGCAGGAACAGCAAGCGAGAAACGAACGTATTGAGCGCTCACGTAGCAATGGGTTTGGTGTCAAGGACAATGAGGTTGCGAGCAAGCGAGGCGGAGCTTCAACCCAAAGTACAAGGTCGCAACAGAATTTCTCTGCTGGCGAACGTCTGTCTTCCCCAACGAAGAGTTCCAGCGCCGCATTCACATATTCCGCATCACAACAGCCAAATCCATTCACCACTGCACGCCCCAGGAATATCTTAGAAACACCGAAAGTCGGACAAGACCACCCTTCAGTCGACGAAAGCGAAGCCAATCTGATATGGGACAACACAACCGATGGCACTGGCTACGATCCGTTTTCTAGCATCCACCTCTCCAAACGGCATATAGCACATGTCGATGCTGCGCGAGCAATGGAAGGCTCAGAGCTGTACCCTCTACCTCGGTTACTGAAAGAAGTGAAAGCGCCCGAGTACGATCCGCCAGATTGCGAATCTGACTACGTAGTGTTCGGTATTCTAGCCAAAAAGTCCAATCCGTACAATCACAAGCAAACGCACCGCACGACGGACGAAAACAAACCGCAACAAGATGCGACCGCCCCGCGCAACAAGTTCATGGTCATGACGCTTGTCGACCTCAAGTGGGAAATCGATCTATTCCTCTTCGGAACTGCCTTCGATCAGTTCTGGAAGTTGACAGAAGGCACGCTACTTGCGATCCAAAATCCGAGCATTCTTCCACCCAAAGGCAACCAGAACAACGGTCGCTTCTCCCTCAAACTTGGCTCATGCGAGGATCGTGTGATGGAAATCGGGGTTGCCCGTGATCTGGGCTACTGCGTCAGCGTGAAGAAGGATGGTGAAAAGTGCGGCGTGTGGATCGACAAACGCAGTACCCAGATCTGTGATTACCACCTGAATATGATGATCGACAAAAATAGAAAGGGCAGGATGGAAGTCAACGGTATGTGGCGACATGGTGTTGACGACGACATGTGTGGCGGTGATTCGAAAAGGAGAAGGAAAGTAGATCCTTCCACTGTCAAAAAACAGCTACCCGGGAAGCGCGCCGGTGAGCACGGCAGGATCTGGAGCGTCGATACAGGCTTTGGCAAAAGCGCCGCGAAGATCTTCGATGGCGAAGACAAGGCTTCGGTCGAGAGTCTGACCGCAGAAGAGACTTCTCGCAGACGCATTGCCGCCGCTCAGCGCGAACGTGACCTGGCCAAGAAACTGGAGAGTATGGGCGGCAGCGTAGGCGCCGACTACCTTCGCGCCCGACAGACGACCACCACCACAACGACTACGTCCTCTTCCACCCGCTCCTCGCAAGAAAAAACCCTCTTCGAGAAGCCGTCTGCTTCCGAACTCGGCCTCCTCGGCAACAAAGCCACTGCCATCCGCCTCTCTCCAGCCAAAGACCGCAAGCGTCACTTCGGCACGGCCGCCATCTCTTCCTCGGGCAAAGAAGCAATGGGCTGGGGCGGTGCGAAAACATGGGGCCTCTTGCAACCCAAAACAAACAACAAACTCGGCAGCCCGGAGCGCGGACAGACGACTCTGAGCGGCCAAGCTACCGCTGTGACTGCTCCGCCTCGCGGCGCCATCAGACCTAGAAGCCAGGATGGAAGTGCGAGTCCGAAGAAGAGGGCACGCTTCGCGCTAGAACAAGGCATCCGGGAGCCAGGCCGGGAGTCTTTGGGAGGCGTGGCTGCTGTGATTGATGACGATGATGACGATGACGACTTGGATATTGTGTAAAATGCTTTGGTTTTACTCCGGCGTTTCAGGTTTGTGTGAACTGATAATTACGAATTCGAGCCACGGCTCGCTCGTCAAAGGGGGTAAAAAAAAAGGAATGGCCGGTTTCTTGTTTCTATGCCGTATCATATTTGTTGCGCCGTTGGGCGCTATGAAATTGTTGTCTTTGCCGATTAGATGTATGTGAGCACGCGCATTCTGTCGTCGAAGGGGACATAAGTAAGAAATGTGCATGATTCGGGAATTTTATGATCCCCCACCAGACACCAAAAGTGACAAAGCACAGGTGAAAACATGCACGACGAAAGACTACACATTCTATCTGGTTCCCGGGTATTCAACGCCTGTGTAAATGCCGCAATGCAACAAACATGAAATCAAATACTAGCCCTCCTCGGCGCCATCGTCCTGCGCAAGTTTCTCTGCTTCTCAGTCTCCTCCATCACCGGCAACACACCCTGCTCCCTCAGCTCCGTCAGGTATTTCTTGCCAAACTGGTATCCGACCTGGTAGATCTCGTCGAACTTGCCGAATTCGAGCGTGCCATACTCCTCGATCGGGGGCCGCATGTACCTGCACCCTGGCGTAGTCTTGGCTCGCTCCAGATTATCGTTGCTGCTGACATAGGCGAGGCGCGCTTGTATCTCGGACAGCGTGGGCGGGTTGGGGTAGGAGGAGAAGGGGTTCCAGCGGTTCAGCGAAGCCCATATGCCGGAGAGCGAATCACCGTAGGATTGCGGGACGTCGTCGTCGAGAGCGCCGACGTCGATGGCGAAGATGATATCAGCACCTAGAGACTTCATGTGCGAGACGGTCAGGTTGTCCACGTAGCCGCCGTCGAGCAGCATGTTGCCTTCGTCGCACATGGGCGGGAGAAGGCCGGCGAGAGACATCGAAGCACGGACATAGCGCCAAACATACCCGGAGGTGTGGATCTCCGAGCGCGACTTCGAGATGTTGGTAGTGTTGCAGTAGTACTCCAGCCAGAAGTCTTCAATCTGGGAGTTGCCAAAGGTCTTGAAGATGCCCCTGTTGAACTCGTGGCCGGTAGTGTACGATGCAGATGGGTACGTGACATCCAACGCGAAGCGCCACATGCTGCCCATGCGGCCGGAGAATTTCTTTGCCCTGCCGTACATGGGTACAACATCCGCGTCCCATGCGTAGAGCGCGCCGATGAACGCACCGATAGACGTACCGCCGACGATGTCGATCGGGAGACCGGCTTCCTCAAGTGCACGGATGACTCCGACGTGAGCAATGCCTCTAGCTCCGCCACCGCCGAGTACAAGGCCTACACTGCGACCGCAAAGGCGACGAGCCAGACGATGGAAGTCACCCTTGAAGGGAGTGTCGGTAGAATAAAGTGGGGTTTGCCGTACACGACGGGACGTGTATTTTTGTATCTCAGCTTGGAGTACCTGGACTCTCTGCTTGATCGCATTGCCGAATTTACGGGATGGCGGATGGGCAGGCTCTGCTGTTGCGCGGAATGACATCTGGACGTGATGATGCCCTCCGTTTATCCAAGTCCGGTTGCGTAGCCATTCTCTTGTAAGTCCTGGTGGACAGTAACGCTCGGCATGTAGCAAAATGAGCTCCTTGCGTGCTGTGGTCTTGGTGGTGAGAAGGAAGCGCTCGTATTCGCCGATAGCAGCCGAACCCTCCGCCAGACCAACGAGGTAGATGCAGTCGGCCTGGCTTATGCATGTTTGAGTCCACGGTGAATTGACACTTGTATCGGCAATGTAAAGAACAATACCGTACTTCTCTTCTAGATCAGCCAAATATTGAGACAGCTTCAGCTTACCCATCTTGCTGAAGGCATGGCGACCCAAGTGATTCAAAATGGACGCCTGATTCAACGATGTTACTCCGTTGAAAGTTCCGATCTGGTGCAATGCCGCGTGCAGCCTATGCCCGAAGTCCACGACAGGCACGCCGGCTGTGCACGGTACGATGGCAACAGTCCTCAGGTTATGCGTGGAGTTGACTTTGTTCCGTGAAACTGACATCTTGCTTTCGTGAGACGGCTCAGCCATCGGCCCCTCGATCAAAGCGCGCATTCTGGAAGCAATGATCTTCGAAACCTTGATCGTGATACCTGGATGTTCTTGAGCCAAGCTGTTAAAGAGCGTCTTCGGGAATTTTGCAAGCTCTGTATCGCGGATGGCATGTAGAGTGCCGGGGCGTACAGATTCAGTCAGGACCTCTAGCTCGCCGACGCTGTCTCCTTGACCGAATTCGCCAATAGCCTTCATCGTGCCATCTGTGCCTTCTTGGATGGCTCTTAGACGTCCATTCAACACAATGTAAATAGCATCGCTCTCTTCGCCCTGTGTGTAAATGGTTTGACCAGCGTTGACTTGCACCCACTCGAGCGCGAAATCGATATGTAGGATGAGCCTAGGAAGAAGGTTTGCAAGGCGTTTAGCCATAGTCAACAGCACGATTGGGTGACGCTCGACAACCTTTTCCACGACGTTGCGAGGAAGAAAGCCGACGTAGACATCTGTCTTGGCCGTGACATCAATGAACGACCGGTAGGCGGATACCGTGCCCATGTACCCAGCAAGCCCGCCGGGCTTGATGAGGAACAGGCTTTTGCTGTTGGTCTGCTTTTTTCGCTTTGGATTCTGCGCCGTGCTGAAAGAGTGAGATCGGCCCGAGCTGTTCTTTGAATCTGAGTTGAGCAGCTGCGATGCATCGATTGCGCCCTGTCCTGGCGTTGTGCCGAGCACACTGGTCCCAGCGTCATCGTCATGGACCGGGACAGTGACATCCAAGAAGCCATCGATCACGTAGTACAGCCCAGGGTTGCGTTCGCCTGATTCCACAAGGACAGATCCCTTGGGGAAACATACAATCTCGATCTCATGCTTGAGGTCTTCTAGAATGTTCGTGGGCCCACCAGCGCTGTAGGCAGACGCCGAGGCAAGCGACTCAGAGTCACCGTCACCAGATCCACCGAATGGGTCCATGAATCCGAAAGCGCTGTTGAAAATGGCAGTCTGTCGTTTGTTGTCGAAAGAGACAAGCCTAGGAGACTGCGCTGCTGATTGGGGCTGTTTAGGACCGTCCTTAACGTTGTCTAGGCCAATTGCTTTGAGCATACAGTCCATGATACCCTCGCGGAAGAGCACGTCTTCGTCAACGGATTCCTGTCGGTGAAGAGTCTGTCGAGGATTCATGTGCATTTTGAGGGGATCTTGTGTTGTTTGTGACAATGGTGTCATCGCTGGAAGGTCCGAGTGCTTTGGTGTATGGTATGCCTGAGAGAAACTTGGGCGATTCCTGCGACCCGGGTGCCTCGCTGCGTGAATGTTGGTCAAGAGATCACCTGCACTCACCTGGTCGTTCCCGGGGTCAGGGGAGTTCATTGAGCCAGTCCGAGAATTCATACGGGCGTGCATAACGGCGTCGCGTCGCAATCCGCTGCTGGATCGCTTTCTTTGCGTCAAGAAAGAATTGTGAAGTGCGATTCCTTTCATACCCTCCTCCGCTGGTACTCGCTCTTTTTCTTTTCTGAACTTATCCTTCAACCTCTCCAGCGCGTCGCCACGCAGAAAGCCTGGTAGGTCGTAATTGGTGTACTTGTTCATCAGTCGCTCGGTCCGAAGGACTTCACTTGTCAGACCCAGGTACGAATGGCCTGTCGCCAAGGTCACTCTTTGCAAACGAGTTAGAATCACCTGGACGATGTGAGCTGTTGCTTTGGGGTAAATCCTGGTCAGCCTGTGGAATGCCGTCGCTGGTATGATAGCAATCGTTGTATCAACTGTCGCACGGGCAACAATATCCGGATGTGCAGATGCAGTCTTTGTAGGTCTGGATGGCTTGGGGAACGCACCGCCAGCGAAGCTAGGGTATCTGCTTTGCTGCGGACGCTGCTGTTCACCCGAAGAGTCGAGCGTGAGTGGAGGAGGCTCTTTGAACGCAGAAATTCCCTGACCGTTGGTCGTTGAAGATCTGTGTCTCGAGGCTGAGGCTGGGCGTGAAGGCCCATTCCATCCCATCGGACTTGTAGCTCCAGACGCAGGAGTTGATGTCCCATTTGGCGTATGCATAGCGAAGCTTGACTGATTTCTCAGATTATGGCGCGATGCACTCTGCTCGGGGGTTTCGTCTTCATCGTCATGACGGAGCTTGACAGTCTCAGTGAACAATGCAAGGATCGAGAACAAGGACGACATCGGAGCACCGTTCTTGACCTCGGTCAAAAGCTGATACGTACGATTGCCGCTTGTGGAGTCGTCTCCGGTGTCTTCGTCGATAGCAGAGTCGTTGTTGTCGTCATCCGTCGAGTTTGCACGGTTCGACTTTACGAAAATCTGGACCAATCCATCGACCACAAGACAGAAGCCCTTTTCTTCTTCGAGAAGCAAGGTTTCTCCGGCGATCAGCTTTTTTGTCTGCATGGTCCTGGTGAGCTCGTGGAATACAGGTCTTTCCAGGTAGCCGAAAACTTTGATAGCGCTCAAGAACTCATCGAAGTAGTTCGACAGCCCTGGCTTGGAATCGCTCTCTTGGGACTCTGGAAAGACCTCGACCTGGGGCTCCTTGCGTTGCGGTTCGGGAGGAAGTCTAGAGTACATGTTCAAGAAGCGGTAGCGTACAAACCAGCTCACGGTAGAAGCAAAGGCCAGCAGGAGGACGAGTAAGGTGGTCATGTTGAGTGTAAGGGTAAAGCTTCTGGACAGGAAGGAGAAGATCCATGTCGGCAGAGTGATGGTGATGAAGCTGACGAGCCAATACAGCAGGCTCGGGATTATTGTGAATACTCCGAGCAGCAGACCTCCCAGCATGCCTGTCGTCGATTGGGCGCCTGCCGGAGCAGAAGTAGAGTCAGAAGTAGCGTGGGCGGCGAGCGAGGTGGCCGTCGCGGACAACATGGCGACTGAGCCATCCGCATGCGAGGCGTCCATCTTAGCTTTCTCGCCTTTCTCGCCTTTGACGCTCACGTGGCGTTCGACTGCTGATTCGTGCTTTGCCCCTGGTCGTCCAATTAAGAGGTCAACGAGTAAACGTGCCTTGGTGTTGGAGGGACTCATGCAAGCTTTTGCCTGAGGCAGCAAAGACCGGCCGACCTTCCTTCTCCACTTCCAAGGTTCGCGACTCCAGTCGCATTGCACATGCGCGTCGGACAATTGATTTAGTATTAGCTATTGTCGCCATTGCCTTTGACCTTTACTCTCACAGTCTCTCCCATACACCATATCTTCGCGACAGACCCGCGCATACTTCGCGAACATGGCCGCCCCACCCCGCTCTTACCATCAGGACTACATCGCGAAAGTACGCTATTCAAACCAGCTGCCACCACCTCCCGACCCTCCAAAACTACTGGACATCCCCGGTACTGGTCTCGCGGGTGGACAGTACACGAGCGCCGGCTATGCCTCGAGATTGGCAAGAGAGCAACCTCTGAATATCGAGGCGGATGCAGAGCTTGGGATGCCCATAGACCTGGTCGGAATTCCTGGCGTATTCGATGGAGACGAGCGAGGTGAATATAAATAATCTTACTGATCGGAAAGCCGAAGCTAATACCTTACAGCCATCATGGCCTCGACTGGTCCTCGTAACATTCACCCTCGCGACAAGGCTCTACTCAAACCTCTTAGCGCACTCGGCAAACCCGCTTCAGCGTTGGAACAAGTCTCTTTCCTACGAAGAACCGAGTATGCAGCTTCATCGAGCCCTCAAATGTTTGCTACTGGATCATCAAAGGACCTGCTTCGTGTAAAGAATGATCCCAAGCGATCAACAAAAGCAAAAGATAAGGAGGATCCTCTCAACATCCTCAAGAACATCGTCAAGGGCTTCGACATCGCGTATCCTCAAGATGCACACAAGGGCGAGGATTCGGCAGAAAACATCCGTGGCGCAGCTGTCACCACAGAGGAGCTCAAGGCTTGGGCGAAGCCCAGACATCCCACAAATCCGAACGCGGAGCTGCTCGACAGCTACCCCATTCTTCCCGATCTTGAGGCGATCCCTCAAATAGGCAGTTACATGCTCATGAAGTTCGTCACGAATCCACTCCCAGTGACCGACAAGTACGACACCCGCCTCGATACTGCAATATTCCGCCCCTGTGTGGATCCCGAGAAAGAAGCAATCTACGAACAGAAGAAAGCAGAATGGGCGCCAGAGTCGGGCAAAGCGAAGCCGCTGCAAGAGTATGATTACGACTATTACCTCCCTGGTGATGAAGACGCCGTACTTGGCATCAAGCGAAAGTTTGACATCAACGATCCCGAGAACAACGACCCGGAGCTCTACACAGACGATATTGGAGATGACCGTCGCGCTTTCAAATACCCACGCCTGCGAACATACGAGACGCATAACCAGACAGGCGATAGCGAGAACCCATACAACGACACAGTCGCCATCGCTTTGCACGATCCAGAGACGGAGGTGGGCCATGTGCCACGGGCGGGCAAACGACTCGGCAAGGGCGCATACTTCTATCCCATCTCGACACGAATGGCCATCAAGCCTAAGCGGAAGATTGGCATGTCCATGATCGCAAGCGAAGAAGAGAAGCCCGACGAGCTGAACTTGATGGTTGTGGAGCCCGACGAAGATGATATCGGCAGGGTTCGAGAATGCCAGGGCAATCTCGACCCAAGCATGCAAGTTGAAGTTGCTGCTGAGGAACAGATCGAGGACAACCAGATCTGAAAAAAGGGACCAATGCCACACTAGCAAGGTCTGAGCTTTGTAAACATTTTTGTCATTTAGCGAGCGTTCTGCATTTTGCATTCTGTAGCACCATCAAAATCACGAGACCATAAAATGATACGTGTAGATTTATGCTCATGATTGCTTCCCTCGTGCCTGACAGCCCTGTACTTGTAGTCCAAACCGCCAGCGCCATCGCTAAATCCAGTAAAATGTCAAGAAATTTCCACAGATTGACCGACCGATCAATCAATCAATCAATCAGATCGCGATCCGTTCCTCTTTCCCTCCACACGCACTGCAGTCTGGCTCGCAACCACTGATGAAATCGGGTTCATAACGCTCAGCGTACCACCTAAAACAGAAGTAACAGATCAGCTAAACCGCCTTCTGCGAGCAAGAAGGTTTGCACAAGTCATACCCGTTGCGTACAGCGCCCGAGGGATCATTATCCTCCGTTGCAGTCGAGGGATTGTTGACGTCCAATCCGCCAGCCAGAGACGCTGGGGCGGCTGTCGCTGCGGTGTTCGACGACCCAATGGCTTTGAACTTGGGCTTTTTCTTGGGAGCACCGGAGGTCGAGGCCGTGAGCGACATGGACTGGATTTCGTTGTTGGCTTGGGAGGCTTTGGGTTTCAGTTGGCCGCCGGTGTCTTTGGTTAGTTGCTTCATTTCTTTGAGGCGCTGTGTTGAGGTGAAGGTGTTAGTAAGGGTTGTAGTCTTGATTGATCGCTGACTCAAGGATGTTTGAGGGCAGTAGTGGAAGTGGTGAGTTGGCGAACCATGCGGTGAGAATGGTCGTAGGAGGATTCGTGTGCTTGAAACTCGTTCATGCGCGCGTAGCCTTTTTGGCACAGTTCGCCTGCGAGTGAGGATCGAGGGTTAGTGCGCGTTTAGACGAGTGAATGACCATGGCAAGAAAACCAGTTATTGCATACAAAAGAAAGACATCCTTGCGGCTTTTGCGCTCTCCGTGAGCGCCTGTGGCAATGTACTGCCGTGCTGCGAGCACATCAGCGATATAAGGCATTTTCGATTTTGCACGCGAGTCTTACAGGGGCCATGTTCTGGGAATAGACTAATGCTTGTGTATAGCGTGATGTGAGAAAGCTATTCACCGAGTTACAATGTGAATCTGGCGCAAGTGCCTGATCTCACACTTTGGTTGGTGAATGTGGGTGAATTGGAGGTGGCTTTCACGTGCTCTCTGGAATCCCGGATGTGATTAACAAGGTGTGGTCTGTGCCAAAGCTAAATGTCATGGCTTCCCGCAGGCTTGACCAATCGCGTGACATACGTTTCGCCTCACTTCCGTTCACACGACTCGACCGCGGTGAGTTGGGAGGCAACAGACTCGATTGCATATCAACTAGGTATCACTTGGTCTCATCTTTCACAAGTCCTCTCGAATCGGTCGAGCGACCTCCATTCTCGGGCCAACATGGCCGACCGCGACAACCTCGCAAGCCTCCAAGAGGTCGAACCCTCGCCCGTCGAAGAGACACCGTCAGACTCCAAAGACAACTACTTCCCAGACTCGTCCGGAACATCATCGCCCAAATCCACAAGCTCAGTAGGCCTGTCTGGACACTCGCCAACATGGTATCTCCGACGTATACAAAAGTATTCGTCCTACGCCTTCTCCGCCTTCACAGTCGCCCACATAGCCAACACCTCGCTCATACCCCTCGCAACCGGCAGCGTACACGCGAGCGAAGGCTCTCTGCTGCTCACGCGTCCTTACTACCAGAGCTGGCCGATCGCTGAACCGTTCCTCATCATCATCCCTCTCATGGCGCACATCGGTAGCGGACTGGCGTTGCGATTGTACAGACGGAATGTCAATGCTAGGAGATACGGCGCGGAGACAAGGTCGGAGAAGAAACAATATCGAGACCAACTGTGGCCTACGGTGTCGGGCATTAGCAAGCTTGGATATCTGTCAGTGCCGCTTCTGGCGGGACATACGTTCATCAACCGTGGAATTCCCGATCAGTTCCCTGGCGGAAGCACGAATGTCGGTCTGAGCTACGTCAGCCATGCCTTTGCGAAGCACCCCGTTGTCTCGTTCAGTGGGTTTGCTGCTTTGATTAGCGTGACGGTCTTCCATGCTACCTGGGGTTGGGCCAAGTGGCTTGGATACACCCCGGATCAGACGACAGCGACTGGATACGAGAGGCAGATGGCGAAGAAGCGAAGGTGGTATATCATCAACGGCGCCGCGGCTGCCGTCACTGCTTTGTGGATGGCTGGCGGGTTTGGTGTCATCGGAAGAGGTGGCGAGGCTGGAGGCTGGGTTGGACGCATGTACGATGAGATGTATCAGCGGATCCCACTGGTCGGCCAATGGATGTAGAATTTTGTTGTTGGGAGTAATGTTCTTGTTCAAGATACCCCTCTTCATAGTATGGCTGAACGAATAATCTCGCATTTTTTGACAATGTACATCGGGGGTCGTTCGTGACAGTTCTTTCTGGGGCTGAACTACTACCTGTCCGCGATCACAATTACCAGTGCAATCAAAGCTGCTACGAGCTGTCCGAAAGCCAACGCGGTACTCGTGTCTTTCGTGCCTTTGAGCCACCACACTGTACACAGTACAACGAATGACACAGCCAGGAACCCCCACGTAACACCGAATGGAACGAATGTCTTGATGCGGTCAAGTTGCCATCCGAGCGATATCTGCAACGCAGGGTATTCTTGAGTTTCGCGGAACACCTTGTCTTGCTCGGGCAGAACTACGCTCCTATGAGGAGGTGTCAATATCAGCGTCGCGCGAGTGAGAAACGATATTGCACTTACTTCGTGCTGATTATACAGCTGTTCCGTAACCAACCCTGCTCCAACGTTCCTGCAACATTTCCTCGACCTGACTTTCGAACGCTCCTCAAGAGCAAATGTTGTGAGACCATGTTACGCAATCGTCTCTTGCCTATTTCTCCCCGCTCATGAATACAGTCGGAGGGGATGTGAGACCTCAAGGCCTCACACCCTTCCAAGTGAGGATATCCTTTGCAGCCAACCCCTTTTCTTTTCTCAGCGGCATCCCTTACGGCCTCCTTTTCTTTGTATCTGAACGCTGCCATATCATGCCCCGATTCCAAGGGATGGACGACAACGGGGAAAGATCCATGTAAGTCTGCCGCCGCATCGTAAAATTGAAACTAGAGATGGCTTTTAGTACGTGAATTGGGAGGAGGGATTTGCATTGACGGTTCGTACATTGACCTCTTGAGCATCCCGGACGCCGTAGAAAGGCAGAAATCGACGCATCCCGTAGTACAGCAGCAATCTTTCCGTGATCCTATCATAAATTTCCGTTTCGCGTTCTTTCTGTCCTGGTCTGATCTGCGGGCATGGTATCTGCATCGCGACAGTATCGTGTCCATTCCTGTCCAAGCATATGAAACAGCATTCTTCCGTTTGCGACAGTGGCGGCGGTGTTGTCGAGTCCAGAGCTGGAGTCGAGGTGGCGAGAATGCATACGGCTTTCTGTATGTGTTGGTAAATGGAGGTGCCAACGTGTGAGGGTGCGGGTTCAGTTAAAGGGGAGTTGTTCTCAACATCGCGGACACGCCGAGTTCGAGGTTCGTGGGAATTGGTAGCGTCGGCTTCTTGACGAGTCGGTAGACGCTCCATGTTGACTGGGAGGGCAATGCGCTGCTTGGTTGTTGTACTTGAGAAGACTCAGTTGCTAGCGTGTAGGCCTACCCGGAGGAGCTGACCTGATCTCTTGGACTGAAGACAAGTGAACGGCGACTGAAATGACATACTCGTGTAGATTCGACCCGGAGATGGACACTCGCCGCAGCAGACAAATCTCCGATTCGCACCTAGCAGGCTGAGGCACGCATGCAATGTACTGAGGCGCTGAGGCGCAGGTAATCTACTGTTTAGGATCAGATGTTTTGCGTCGGCTTCGAGCACTATGATTGACTGTCCAAGCGAGCCGCCAGGCTACCGCAGCTGAACAAGCGTTACACTTGAGACTCATGGCATTGGTGTCGGATAGGTATGGGTATGTAGTTCTCCCCGGTCCACTGATAAATGAAAGAAACTGCTTGGATCTTGGGAGTCCCTATCCAGGTGAGTGAGCAGATTTTTGGCCTGTATATTCCTCCTACCTTACATGTACCTGTTGTGACTGTGCAAGGCGACAGCTGAGGATAACGGCGACAATGTATTCAAGCATGCGCTTGCTCGCAAAGGGCCAGCCAGAACACCATGATTCTATTTGCATGACGCTGAACGGAGTATGCCTTGACCGCTATTCCTTTGGCCGAAGTGCGGTATTGATGTGGTAGATTGGAGGTGGAAGGTTAATTCACTGACTCCTTGGACTGAGGGTGCGATGCGGGGTCCCCTGGTCTGGTACGATGGATGACAGCCCACTTGCCCACACTTCCAGCTTCCAGAGTCGCTGTCAACTTTCAACCTCACTTCCATCCAGCACCCAATAAACGATACATCGCCGCCTAATTATTCGCCCTAGCCCTCACACCTCACATCGCCACCGCATACCCTCGCACAGACAACGCGACCATGGCCGAAGAAGGAGCAGCAGTCCCGCCACAGGCCAAGGGCTCATGGTCGTCTTTCCTCAAGGTATAGTGAATCTACAGACCAGCAACATGAATCCGCCGGCCAGTCCACTGACGATCTATCAAGTCGATCGCCTCTTTCAACGGCGACCTCTCGTCCATGACTGCGCCCGCCTTCATTCTCTCCACTACCTCTCTTACCGAGTTCAGCGCCTACTGGGCTGAGATGCCCCGCCTCCTCGTCGCGCCTGCCGCCGAGCCCGATCCTCAGAAGCGCGCCATGCTCGTCCTCAAGTGGTTCCTCAGCACACTGAAGCAACAATACGCCTCACGCAATGAGAAGTTGGGCAGCGAGAAGAAGCCTCTCAACCCTTTCCTCGGCGAGCTGTTCCTCGGTCGCTGGGAGGACGATGTGGGCGTCACTCAACTTGTCAGCGAGCAAGTCTCACACCACCCCCCTGTCACCGCCTACAGCATTTGGAACGAAAAGCACGGCGTCCGTCTGCAGGGTTACAACGCACAAAAGGCATCGTTCTCGCGCACGATCAACGTTCGCCAGGTCGGCCATGCTGTCCTCCATCTCGACGCATATGACGAGGACTACCTGATCACACTCCCCAGCCTGCACATCGAAGGTCTGATCACCGGCAGCCCATACGTCGAGCTGAACAAGAGCACCTACATCGTTGGCTCGTCGGGATACACTAGCCGTATTGATTACAGTGGCAAGGGCTGGGTCTCTGGCACCAGAAATTCGCTCTCAGCTGTCGTCTTCCCCCACGGCAAGGAGAAGAGCAAGCACGACGTCATCTACACCGCCGAAGGCTCGTGGACTGATAAGTTCGTCATCAAGAACGCTAAGAAAGAAGTCGTGGAAACATACAACGCCAAAGCCGAACCAAAGTCTGTGCTGAAGGTCGCAGACGTGGATGAACAAGACCCCCTCGAATCGCGCCGCGCATGGCGCAAGGTTGCCGCTGCCATCCAAAAGGGCGACATGAACACAACATCGGCAGAGAAGAGCGTCATTGAGGAGTCCCAGCGTGCCATCCGCAAGCAAGAAGCTGCACAGAACATTGAGTGGGAGCGTAGGTTCTTCACCCGTGCCAAGACCGTACCGGCGTTCGAGAAACTAGTGAAAGAGGTGCCCTACGGCAGCTTGGAGACGGACCAAACGAACGGAGCGTGGGTGTTCGACCAGGCAAAAGCGAGCGCAGCAAAGCCACCATTCAGCGCGCTGAGCGAGCAGCTGCTGAAGGAAGGCAAATAGCGGAGAGGGGACCGCACGATTTGTGAAGTGGTCTAGGCGAGGTTTTGTGCCTGTTTTTCCAACCTTCTTTTAGTCTGTGGGATGTGATGAGTTATGATCATGAATCCATTGCGAGCACGCGCGATGGAGCAGAACTCGGCTATACATGCATTGGAGGGGAGTCCTGAGAGTTTCAAAGTCTTTTTGTTTTGGCTGTTTTATCTGTGGCTGGGCACCGCGAGTGTGCCTTCATACCTAAAAAAACAAAAACAAACACCTGTTGCCGAAAACGTTCAAGTCCACAGAATTCTACACACCATATTGAGAAAGCATTATATGTAATTAATATTCCCACATCCATTGGGACATCTCGTTTCACCATCAAGTCTATCATCAACAACACGACCAATCATTCATTCAATTCGTCTCCTCGTCTTCATGATCTTTCCTGCTGCATTGCCGCTATCTCATCCAAGAGGTACACCGTCTCGGCCGGGTTAGCAATCCACGCCGTCGTACTCGCCAACCTGGCTTTGAAATCGTTGGCGCCCGCAGATAGGAATTGGTCGCCCACGTGCAGCGATTTACCCCCTTCGATCCCGCCGAAGTATTGCTGACAGGCCATGACACCCCAAGACTTGTCGCCGATGTCGACGAAGATGTCGTTGCCGCCTGGAATGGGTGTTGATTAGTAATTTCGTCCTCTTGGGGGGCTATGGTCAAAGAGGGCTGGGATGGGATGAAAGCGAACCGTTGAAAGCACAGAAGGGTATGCGTTTGCCGGCTTCGGAAAGCTCCTGTCCATATTGTTAGAAAGGTGGCTGTGATTGCGATTGAGATACTCAAGAATAGATGTTTTACCAGAATCCGCTGCGTCACCAACACTGTTTCTTCAAGCTGCTCTCGCGCCAGCTTAATGCCTTTGCTCGGGTAGATCCCAACAGCTCGCTCCTTGCGTAGCACAGAAACGGGCAGTCTCATGGTGTGCACGCAGTCTTTCAGAGCGCGTTCCGCAACATCCAGTAGAGCCGTAACGTTCTCCTCTGTCCAGCTCTGCATCTCCGGCAGCTGCCAGTCGGCTTTGGGCACAGACTCAAGCTTACAGTCGACGTCGGGCGTGTAAGTGAAGAGGAAATTCGCCTCGCCACCCATGACAACAAGACGGTTACGGGCTTGCTCTCTGAGATCGTCGAAGGAAGCCACGGCATCGAGCAAGCCGTACAGGCGTTCGTAGTACTTGTGGGCTTCTGTGTAGCCGGCGGCTGTGACGATTCCGATACGGGCTCCGTTGCGCAGGAGGTCGAGGATGCGAGGGATGACCGGGTTGTCGGGCGTGAGGGACTCGCCGTCGTCGTACAGCGTGACGTCTCCGTCGAAAGTGACGAGCTCCAGCTTGCTCTTGCGTACGATAGACATGGCCTGGGCGGTGTTTAACACGAGGCGGATGTCGTTGAAACTGGGCGGTACGAAGCGGCGTGAACTGATGCAGCGCTTTGCGTCTTGGAAATTGAAGGCATCTTGTAGTGGAAGTGGCGTGAAGAAGGTCCCTACGGATGGCACGAGGAGTTTTAGTTTTGAGGCGTGTGCTGTGCCGGACTGCTGGTGGACGATGTGGTCAAGAATCAATTCTTCCACGTCTTTCATGATCTGGGAGTAGCGGCCGTGAGCGTTGATTGCCATGGCTGCTACATCTGGGCGGGATGATTCATGGACTGCGGTTGGTTGGGAGAGTAGGACGAAAGGCACGGCTAGGAGTCCTTTGAGCAGAGTTACCGTTAGCTACAAACTCTCATTCATAGCTACAATTGGTTTGGTACCTTTCACCCATTCAATCTATAGTTTTGGACATTAGAAATGAAGCTTGATATCATAGTGTCTTTCTGGAAACATACGAGCTGATCACGACGGTGCGTCTGAGTGAGACCATGTTAGTGACATGTATGTAGCATTGAGACGTATTCAATATCGCAGACTATTGGGTACCTTCAACGCATCTATTCGTTTGTTGATCAGTAAGGTGTCTCTTTCTTAGAGCTGTCGTTGCTACTTACATTCGACCCGATATCTGGTAGTCATTTTGCAAAATCGTGTTCGTGATGTATTGAAGCAGTCGCTTGTTATGTTCAGAGAAAGGTTGACGCTGGAGGAAGAAGAAGAGAGCTTGCCATGTGATTGCATGTGATTGCTTCGAAGGCGGAGTTCGCCGGTGAGCAGTGACACGACATGAAGCTTTGCCAGGAACACGCTTGCACGCGCTTCCAGAAGACTCCCCGCGCTTGAACAATCAACAACCAAGTCGACATGCGATAACGATTCTTACACAGACCGCCTTACGTGTAGTCGAATGAGCCAGTCATGTCGCAACTCTCCTTCCAACCATGGCCGCTGGAAAAGCCACAATCGCCCAACGTTATCGAAGTCCTACAAAGAGTCCAAATTGAACGAGGCCAATTATTTCGCAACGTCACCGAGGCCTCCCTACAAGAAGAAATCGCCGCAGATGGAGACCTCTCGCCAAATCAGAGTCTCTCCGAAGACGAGGAAGAGGACAGCAACGACAATGAGAAGGAACTAAGCAAGCAGACCAAAAGTGGCCAGCCCGTGTCGCGCGAGGAGTTGCAACGAGCGAAATTCGATATGTTCCAGCAAGTCGGAATCGCGCATAATGAGATTATGATGGCGCTGGACTTCATCTCTCTGCTCGAGTCTGAGCACGCAGCCCAGGCGCAACATACAATGTCGCAGGCACTGAAGGACGCGGTGCCGAGCAAGACCATTGGAACGGATATTTGGGAGCATATGCCTGTGGACGAGGCAAGACTGGAGCAGGACAGACTGCTAGCAAGAAATGTGAAGATGCGAAGTCTGCAGCAGAGCGCCGAGGATATCCTCGGAGCGGCCAAGAGGTTGGAAGACAATGTACGGAAGGAAACACAGTTCTGGGATCAAATGCTGTCGATCAGCAGCAAGGGCTGGAGTATATGTCGGCTACCCAAGAAAGGACTCGGTGTTCGCTATGGTTTCAGCGAAAGTTCGGCGGAGTTCTCTAAGCGAGACATTGCGGCTCTGAACCACAACGAAGACGGCAGTGTCTCGCTCGACCGAGGCTTCGGCACGAAACCCACTGGGTTGAAGGTGACTGTCTTTCGGAACGGTCAGGTAGCTGGTAGATCATCTCTGCCGTCGAAATCCGACGATTCGGAGACGACGCTCGAAGCTAGGATCAGACACGCAAGAGACAGCATCTTCGACGAAGAGCTGTTTCGCGAAATGACGCGTGAAAGCAGGACAATGGCTGCATTAGGCGTTGTAGTCAGAGGCCATACTATCACAGTACCCGCCGCGACGCTCGAGGAATCTGATTCGACCGAGATACACATCGAACTTGCGCCTTTGGACGACGAGACCGAATTCCAGAACAGCCCAGCCAATCCAGACGACGCAACCGCACAGGCCATAGCTCTAGGTGCTCGGCTCATCCTTTCTCAAGCGCACCGGGAGAAGCTTGATAAGCGCTCCGAGGTACCGGAGCCCATGGCGGGTCGCAACGAAGAGAAGCCCGTCATGTCAATACTGAAACCTCTTGCTTCTTTCCTCTTGCACAAATCGTCCCTCAGAGTAGTGAATACCTATCTCGACCAAGCTATTTCGGCCCTTTCACGGGCCGGTATCGACGTGACACCCTCTTGCGCAGCTCTCGAATTCCCGGAAAACAAGCAAATCACAAACACAGCGGAGCTCGTGTCGATGCTCAAATCCACTATGGTCTCGACGGCAAGTTTGAGAATCAAGACTCCAAGCCGCACCGTCGACATCACAATCAACGTAGAGAGCTCATTAGCACAGACTCAAAATCCGAGTTCTATGTTCAACTTGACAGGCTCAGACGAACAGTCCCAGCGCTTCGATGCCGTCGAAGATCTGGTGCAGTCTGCGGACGCCGCTATCGCTTCTGCATTGGCTGCCGCGCTGGGCTCGACAGCCGACGGGAATTGGGTACAGGATCAACGAGAAGCATTGCTGGTTCTTGACGATGAAGGGCAGGATGAGAGGCGATCTGTTTGGGTGGCTATGGACTCTCAAAAAGGACGGTTGGCGTTGGCTTCGTTGCAGAAGGAGCTGGTTTGGCAGGAAGGGGAGAAGTTGCCTGGGTTCGGGATGTGGGAGGGTTGGTCGAAGATTGTTTGATGATGCAGGACTTGAATTGTCCGATCCATCCAACACGTTCTATGGGAGAAATCGTGATCGATTCTGTGTGCATGACAGGGGCAGTTTACACTTCAATTCCACGTGCGGCGTCTTCACGTGCGAGACATGCTTTTATAGCAGCCCTACAACAATCGCCCCACCACAGCCTTAAGTTTGAGTCTATTACTGCTTGACAAAGTCAGAGCAATCCTCTTCAAGGAGGGCTGGGGGCTAGCTGAATATCATACAGGACACGTTTGGGGTCAACAATCAACGGTTAGACTTCTGGTCACGGTTGGGTCATCATTCGCAGGAACCGATGTAATGCCAGTCCGAGCATTTTGTTTACCATGGTATGACGTCTGATGCTGCTATCTTTACTAGCGTGGCCGCATTGCACCGAGTCCCGGTGATCGAGATTCACTGAGCCTCATGCAAAATGTTTGTGCCTGTCGAAAACAGACGACACCTGATGCACACAGTGTAACATGAATACATTGGTGAGTTGGCACGAATTGCATCTCGAGACGTGTTAGCACGTGATGACAAGAGAAGTGAATAAACCAGATCGTGGTTTGCAGCTGCGATCGCGTCCCAAGCAACACGACTCTGACGCAACGTGCTGGTCTGGTGGGGCAGGTTGGCGAAAAAGTGTATGTTGAGACATCCATGGATGGCCGTGCTCACTCCACTGCCCGCAGTCCTCGAGGGAAACAACACTCGTAGTTCCTCGTTCCTTCCTCAAACCAATACCCTCACTTCACTTACCTCCAATCCTCCTCCTCCTCCTCCTCCTCCTCCTCCATCCTCTCCTCCGCCAATTGCTGCCTTTCTCTCCGCCTGAGCAGCCAAACACCAATTCCACCCCGCGTCCCATTTGCGGCGACGATCACCTACAGCTTCACCACCAACTACACCACCACCTCACACACTCACCAACATGGCCGAGATCAGCCTTACACCACCTGCCATGCCTGACGGAAAGAAGAAGATTGCTGTTATGACCTCTGGTGGTGACGCGCCTGGCATGAACGGTGCTGTCAGAGCTGTCGTCAGGCAGACCATTGCCTCTGGCTGCACGTCCTTTGCTGTCTACGAGGGCTACCAGGGTCTCGTCGACGGTGGCGACATGATCAAGGAGATGAAGTGGGAGGATGTCAGAGGCTGGCTGTCCGAGGGTGGTACCTTGATCGGTACTGCCCGCTGCATGGCTTTCCACGAGCGCAAGGGTCGTCTCACAGCGGCGAACAACATGATTGAGAAGGGCATCGACGCCCTGATCATCTGCGGCGGTGACGGCTCCCTGACTGGCGCCGACAGATTCAGAGGCGAATGGCCTAGCCTTGTGGATGAGCTTGTGTCTTCTGGCATGAGGACCAGCGAGGCAGTCAAGCCTTTCCGACACCTGAACATTGTCGGTCTGGTTGGCAGCATCGACAACGACTTGAGCACCACTGACGCCACCATTGGCTGCTACAGCTCTCTGCAACGTATCTGCCAGGCTATCGACTTCATCGACGCCACTGCCTTCTCCCACCAGCGTGCTTTCGTCATCGAGGTCATGGGCCGTCACTGCGGTTGGCTTGCACTTATGGCTGGTGTCAGCACGGGTGCCGATTTCGTCTTCCTCCCCGAGAACCCGCCCTCCGACAACTGGCAAGAAGAGATGTGCTCTATTGTCAGCAAGCACAGGCAGCTTGGAAAGAGAAAGACCATTGTTGTCGTCGCCGAGGGTGCTCACGACAGGCAACTCAACCCCATCTCTTCTGCAACGGTCAAGGACCTGCTTTCGAACAAGGTTGGCCTTGACACCAGAGTCACCACACTTGGCCACGTCCAGCGTGGTGGTACTGCCTGCGCATACGACAGAATGCTTGCCACCCTGCAAGGTGTGGAGGCCGTCAAGGCTGTGCTCGAAGCCACCCCGGAAACCCCGTCCCCAGTCATCTGTATCGTCGAGAACAAGATCGTTCGCAAGGGTCTTATCGAGGCCGTCCAGCTCACAAAGGATGTTGCGACGAAGATCGAGGCGAAGGACTTCAAGGGCGCAATGGCAGGCAGAGACGCAGAGTTCGGAGAATACTGGCAAGCGTTTAACTTCATGACCGCCACGAACAAAGACGACCACAAGCTGCCTGAGAACAAGCGTATGCGCGTTGGTCTGATCCACGTCGGTGCACCCGCCGGTGGCATGAACGCCGCTACCAGGGCTGCTGTTGCATATTGTTTGACCCGCGGCCACACCCCGGTCGCTATTCACAACGGTTTCCCTGGTCTGATCAGGCACCACGCTGATGAGATGAGCTCTGTCAGGGAAGTGCCTTGGCTGGACGCCGAGAACTGGGCATCGAAGGGTGGTTCAGAAATTGGTACTAACCGTGGTTTGCCCTCCGAGGATATGGAGACCGTGGCACACTGCTTTGAGAAGTACAAGATTGACGCGCTCTGGGTTGTTGGTGGTTTCGAGGCTTTCACTGCAGTCTCTGAGTTGCGCAAGGCTCGCGCCCAGTACGACTCTCTCAAGATCCCTACGGTCGTCATCCCTGCCACCGTTTCCAACAACGTTCCCGGTACCGAATACTCGATCGGTTCGGACACCTGCCTCAACGCACTTATCGACTACTGCGATGCCATCCGTCAGTCTGCATCGGCTTCCCGCCGCAGAGTTTTCGTTGTCGAGACTCAGGGTGGCGCTTCAGGGTACATCGCTACCGTCGCTGGCCTCTCGATTGGCGCCCTCGCCGTCTACACTCCCGAGGAGGGCATCCGCCTCCAGACCATCGTCGAGGACATCAAGCTCCTCAAAGACCAGTTCGCCAAGGACCAAGGCTACACACGCTCTGGCAAGATCATCCTGCGCAACGAGAAAGCCAGCAAGACTTACTCCACCGAGATCATCGCCAACATCATCAAGGAGGAGTCTGGCGGCAAGTTCGATTCGCGTTTCGCCGTCCCCGGCCACGTTCAGCAGGGTGGCACTCCCTCGCCCATGGACCGCGTCCGTGCCGTGCGTTTCGGCATGAAGGCCCTGCAGCACCTGGAAGATCAGTTCGGCCAGAGCAAGGACGAGATCATGTCCAACCCGCTCAGCAGCTCTGTCATCGGCGTCCGTGGCTCCCGCGTCAAGTTCAGTCCCATGGAGAAGATCGAGCGCGAGGAGACCGACTGGAAGGACCGCCGGCCCAAGAACGAGTACTGGCTCAACCTCATCGAGACCGTCGACGTGCTCTCTGGCCGCAGCTCGCGACAGAACGTCGGCAGCCCTGATGTCGCACCTAACGGAAAGATTGAGATGCGATAAATGCGCCGTGAAAGTCATGAGGGTTTTGCCGAGATATATACATTGACGGGTGTGTGGAGTTGGTGGTTTCTCTGTTCGTTTGTTTATCTGTCTCTCTGTTTCAGCTTGGTGTAATGAGTAGATCCGTCGTGATCTTGCTGATATGACATGGAATGAGAATGAATCTTTTTTTGTTTGATTGAAGTACATTTCCAACCCGATTTCATTCATGATGTGTTGTGCTGTAAGACACTTTGAACCAGCGCCTGACTCCATTCATGACCGATCTAGAAAGCAAAGCCCCGTGAATATCCGACTTGAGAGATCGTAAATGCTGGAAGGTTTTGTACGCTGCTGAAATGACAGCGCATGCATGCATCCCTCACATGGTATACCGTGACTATAACCCGAACACTCGCCAAAACGCCTTCGCTCGAAATCCATTGCAATTAGGTTGTTCCCTCTTTCTGGCTCTTTTGCTCGCATGCGAGTCGGTGCTCGCATTTGACGGGTGTGTGGAGTTGGGTGGCTTTCTCTTTTTTCTATTGTTGCTCTGGTGTAATGAGTAGATCCGTTGCGGTCTTGCTGCTATGACATGGAAATGAATCTTCTTTTACGTTCTACATGTATTGCTGTGTCTTTCCAACTTGATTTTCCCATATTCACGAGATTTTTCCAATCAGCGCGTAATCTTGTTGCTGACCGGACCGGCCTGGAAATGGACGGCTATGACAACCCAGCTCGACAAGATCGCAAATACGGGAGCCGGTACATGTAATGTCGGCTGCGAAATGAGTATCACATGCCTCTCCTCATATGTGTATGGTATGCCGTGAAATGAACCCGAACTCTCGCCAAAACGCCTTCGCTCAAAAAAAAAGTCCCTAAAAAATGTGTTTCCCTCTTTCTTGACTTCGCCCTCATGTTTTCCTGGTTCAAATATCGCTGTTCACAGGATACCATCGTGCTCGCCACTAAGTCTTCGCACGCGTTTCTGCTCCCAGTTATCCAGATCTTTGGCAGCGAGTTTCTGCAAGCACGTACAAGTCAGCAGTCGAACAGTACAATCTCTCCGTTCTCCAAATTCCACAACAAGCACAGCATTCGCATCTGCATTTGCGTCCGCAACACATCACAACGCACCCACATATCGCACTCCCTCCAGAAAGGTGTTACACTCACATAGTATTCCTCCTTCATGTCTATCCTCCGCCTGTCCTTTCCAATCCCCAGCTTCTCGTCCTCGGTCATCGTTTTCACTTTCCGGTCATGTCGCTCGTAACGCAGCGCTGTTGCGGGTGTGAGGAAGAAACTGCCCAGTAGCATTGTCCCGACGAAGGGTAAGCCGAAGAGCGCGAATGGGTGTTTGGCTAGTGCTGCGCGGTAGCGCGCGGGGAGGCTGTTGTTGTAGGAGCTTGGGCGGAACTTCTTAGAACCGAAGGTCGGCATCTTGGTGGAAGTTTTGGGCGGTGTTGTGGGTGCTGGATTGGTACCTTGTTAGGTTGGATGGATGGGGTGGTTTATGGACTTAGAGGTTTGGATGATCTTCAAGTGGCGCTCCAGAATGTATGGCCGGCCGTGCTTAGCGCGAGTCGGCGCGTTCACTTCCCTTGTTCCCTTCAAGTTGTTCAACATCTTACAATTCACCTTTTCGATCAAGTCGACTAAAGTACAACAACAACTCAATTACTGAGTTGACAATGTACACACCATGGCTCGCCATCCCTCTACGCTCAGTCGGGCCAACACTGATGGTCCTGCCATGAGAAGTTCACGAACCAACGGTGTCCATACCAACGGCGAAGCGCCACCACCTTCAACATTAGCAGCACAGATTGTACAAAACCAAACGACCACCAGAGCAAGTCAGCAGAGCGGCGAGAAGACTACTTTTTCCGGACTGTTGCATGAGATTCTGCACAGCTCGTCTGCTACTCCTGAAACTGACATCGGCGTCAATGTACAACTTATTAGCGTCGTGGTCGAAGCTGGTCTATCCATTCTTGCTCGAGATGACCCTTTTGCGCAGCTGGATCTGCTTCTACCACAGGCGAAAGATAGTCTGGCTGTCGTCCAGGCCACTATAATCAGGCAGCCAGAGGTGCTTTTCGCGCAAATTGGTCAGAGTGGCCCACCACTGGTAGTATGGCTGCTCGCTCGCCTGTTTCCATTGTGTGGTCGCTCAAAGTGTGATGGCTTACCCATTGCTGGACTGATCAACTCAGCCATCAACGTACTGGGCAGATCCAAGCTGTGGCGGTCTGCTGCCGATGTGCAAGGACTCATCAGGGAGTGTGTCAACGGTATGTGGACTCCCGTCTTTTCCAATAAGCGTGTGCCTGAATGCTCATCATCTTGCAGATACTATCGTTGCTCTGGAGATTGGAGATGTGCCTGCCAGAGAAGTATCTCTAGCACTGCCTCCTGCTCGATGGATATCGAGGCTGTGGCCTGAGTCACAGGATGTTATTGCTCTACCTCACGATTGCCAGGCCCGTATACTGAATCCTGGACACGCGTTGATGCTCATACTTACTCTTATCGGCGTTGATTGTGCCGCGCCAAGATGGCTGAATGATACACAGCTGAAACTACAGCGCATCACCATGCGAATGCGGCCTTTGCTGCAGAAGATCGAGACCTGGGACATCACTGCCGTCAAGCTGCTTTCCTGCCTACGGAATGCACCCTTACTCCAATTCCTGCGGTCTTTGCTAGCTGATTGCCAGCACTCAAAGTACTCGCGTCAAATGCAACTCGCGATGTCGACCGCTTTGCTAGAAGTATTGAGGCTGCATCGAGCTACTGCTGCATCTTTGTTGCCCGCCGTCGTCAAGCTATGCGAGAGCGAGCAAGGCGATGGGCTCGAGCCTGAGCTCCTCATGGCTGCTGCTGCTTGGCTCATTCACCTTGACCATCCAAAAGATGCCATCCCTGTCGCACTCCAGCCCATCGCAGGCAGCTTGCTTTCGGACGACTTGATGGCCGACGACCCTATATCGAGTGCTTGCCAGGCTTTTGTACGATCAAACGACACTACATCGACGGAGGATCACTCGCGGAAACGCCGCAAATTGAGCCCAGAGGATCGCGGTGATAAAAAACAAGCACTTCAAGCACACCTTGGCATGCTGTTCATGGGAACCAACACCGAAGATCTTACTGCTATGCCCCAGATGGCAACGACCGCGTATGCCAAACTCAACGCAGACGATCAAGAAGCAGTTTGGATCGACATCGCCGAGATCGCTGCTTTAAATTACGATAGCATTTTATTGATCCAGACGATCACGCAGCTGGTGAGTTCGGCGGAAATGCAAAAGAGCAAATCGTTGCGCGTCATATCGATGGGAACTGTGCAAGCTTGCCTTGAGCGTGCGCCCACAGAATCGTCTGCCTTTGATCTTGGCAACTCGCAGCTCGGACAATATTGCTTGCGCTCTCTGCAAAGCTCTTTGCGGGAGCTTCGATTAGCTGCAGGTCGCTGTCTGCCAGTATTCTTGAGCAACAAGCTACCTCCTGGTCAGCTGTCGCGCAATCGCCAGATAGCTTTTCAATGTCTGCGCACGCTGTCTGACCGCAATGTTGCCAGCGAGCTTGAAACACTCATTGCTGCATGGGGTTCTGTAGCAGCGGTCAGTGAAGACAAAGAACTCAACCTTGCACTTTTGCAGCTCGTTGATTTGCTTGGTCATACTAACCCACTAGTGTGCGGCCTCGCTTTCTCTGAGATCGAGAATGTGGCCCAGAGCAAAGGCATGCCTGTTTTGAGGCTGTTTGCGCCATACTGGTCCTCTATCGCGGTGTCGGTTGTGCTTGACATCCATCTACGCCCACAGAAAATTCAGCAGCTGTGTGGTATTCTAGGGTTGGATGTCAATCAGTTCTTGACCATGACCGAAGGGAATACCATTCCATCGCTTGTGCTACATCGAAAGAAAGAGATTTTGCAGCGGATAGCAAGCGCAAGGGGTGCAGATGTCACCATTCACGATGTATGTCTTCAGCCTCGGAGTAACATGGCGGCCATTCTTACTCTTCTTCTGTCGCAACCAGGAGCCAACGTCGAAGAAGCTGCTTTCCAGTGTCTAACGGAGGTTTCGTCGGGATTTCGAGCTGTCGACCTTGACACCCTTGTCAAGACCGAACCTACCCTCCTTGCTTGCGAGCTGCTGAAATTCATCGGCGAGCAACCACAGGAGAAGAAGTCCAGAGCCTACCAGGCCTTCAATGTCTTCGTCAATTTGGCTGAACGTCGCCCTGGCCAAAGCAAAGCGCACAGCAAGCCGGCCAAGACATTGTCAGCGTTTTTTGGGGTGCACGTGCTAGGCATCATGACCAGCTTTTCGGTGGTCCTCGCTTCGAATCAGGATGTCCACAGAACACTCGACAAGATGAGGTGTATCTGGGGCATCTCAGAGATGGCACTCTTGGCGAAAGAAGAAGTAACCATTGCACTCCCACAGATCCGCGCCTGTCTCCAATACGCCATCGAACAGCCGGATCTGTGTGAGACGGCCTGGATCGCTTGGCTGTCGCTTCTGCCAAATCTGGAGAGCGAAGATATTGCGCTCATTGCTGACCAAACTTTTGCGTTGATCATCAAACACTGGGACAGGCTATCGCCCGACTCGCAGCAGCTTACGCATGAACGTATATCTGACATGATCAAAACTCACAACACGACTATCGGTGAAATTGTGATGTTGCTTCCTTCGTTGTCACACATACCTCTTCTGTCAAAATTTGGAGCAGAAGTCGAACGCCTACAAGACCTGGAGACTCCCGAAGGCAAGTTCAAGGCATTTGCCAAGCGACTGCAGGGTGAAAGCCCAATTGTCGTCGTTCAAGCTCTACACGAGCTTGTACCTTTCCTCGAAGATTACCAAGGACTGGTTCACGATGCTGCTATCAGCGAACAACCAGAGCAGTGGCTTTCCGACATTGTACGCTCGCTGCTCGACGCGACCGCAAGCATGGCTGGTCACAGTGATGAAGCCGCCGAGCTGTGCGGAAAATGCCTGGGACTTGTCGGATGCCTAGATCCCAATCGAGTCGACGCTTCAAAGCTCGCCAAACCGTTCATGGTCATGTCCAACTTCGACAAAGCCGACGAGACAGTGGAATGGGTTGTGGTTTTCCTCGAAGACGTGCTAGTCAAAGCATTCAAATCCGTCAGCAATGCACGAGCGCAAGGGTTTCTCGCATATGTCATGCAAGAGCTACTTCGATTCTGCGGCTTCAATGACACCACCGCTCTGCGCCCACGGGGAACCCAAGGCACGACGATCGCGCAGCGCTGGCAGGATATGTCTGAGCATGTCAGGACAACACTCACCCCTTTCCTGACCTCCAGGTACGTGACTACCAGTACGACAACATCCACCACAGAGCGTACGTACCCTGGATTCTCTCGTGAGGTCGATCATTCCTCATGGCTGCGGTCACTTGTTTACGATCTTACGGGGAAAGCCAAAGGAGACAACGCCAAGATGGTGTTTCCACTTCTAGCCCGTATCGTTCGAGGTCATGATTTGTCCATCGCAATGTTCGTACTTCCGTACGTGTTGACAAATGTGGTGCTGGGCGGTACAGTGGCTGAGACCAAGGGTATTCAAGACGAGATATCTGCCGTTCTCAAAGAACAGTCCACCAACACAACGGAAATCGAGACCATCCGACTCTGCAGTGAGACCGTTTTCAACAGCTTGGATTACATGTGTATTTGGCTGCGCGAGAAGAAGAAAGCAGTGGCTGACATACGCGCTAACGCTTACCGTACTGGTCAATCGCCCAACGATTTCAACGAGATCCAAGACCAGGGCCAGATCGAGACAATTGAGCAGTTCCTAGCTACGATTCCAGCAAACTTAGTCGCTACCCGCGCTATGGAGTGTGGAACATATGCCAGGGCGTTGTTCAACTGGGAGCAGTACATCCGTCAGTCGCGCCCATTGATTCCACTGGCATCCAGCAATGCCATCAGCGATGAGACGAACGATCGCCTGATCGACATTTATGCCCAGATCGATGAACCTGACGGTCTGGAGGGTATTTCTGCCCACTTGACCATACTTTCTGACGAGCAACAAGCAACACTACATGCAAGAGCTGGTCGTTGGACTGCTGCCCAGGCATGGTATGAGCTACAGCTGGCAGAGCGCCCAAACGATGAAGAACTTCAGACTAGCCTGCTCCAGTGCTTACGTGAGACTGGTCGCTATGCTCCCCTTTTGCGTTATGCTGACAGCTTCCTGGCAATTGGGCCGTCTATCGGGCAGTCCAAGTCCTCATTGGCAGGTTTGCTTCCATCTGCCATCGAAGCATGTTGTATGACCAATGACAGTGCGAGTCTGACGAGACATCTGCAAGCGACTCCTGAAACAATGGCTGATGACTACAATGTTAGCATCGGACATATCATCGACGCGAATAACTTGTCTGATCCTGACGCACTGATGAAGCGCGTCAAGTCGATCCGGAAGACGATTACCACAAGCATGACCGCTGCAAATGGAAGCTCTCTCAACGGATGCCACACTGAGCTACGCCGCCTTCACATTCTCAGCGAGATTGAGATGCTGAAAGATGGATGGCATGAGACTCCAGAATCAATGACTGTTACATTTGAGAATTTCGAGAAACGCTTGAATGCTGTTGGCTCGTACATCTCCGACAAGCAGAGCATCCTTGGCATTCGGCGTGCCATGTTCAGCCACAACGAGCGGTACAATGAGCCCCAAATGGGTGCTCTGTGGCTTACAACCGCCCGCCTTGCTCGCAAGGCCGGCAACACTGAGGCCGCCTACAATGCCGTGCTCCAAGCATATGAGTGCGGTGCCAAAGCAGCAAAGCTTGAAGAAGCGCGGCTTCTGTGGCGTGACGGACATGGTAGGCAAGCGATCTCAGCTCTCGAAGGCGCGATTAAGTGTCAGGTCTTTGACGAGGAGAGTGACAGCGTCGATCCCAACAGTTTGCAACTGAAAAGTGCGGTGGCGCCGCCCTCTGGCGACAAACAAAACATGTTGCTAGCAAAAGCACACTTGTTGCTTGCGAAATGGCTGGACGCGTCCGGTCAGACTCAGACGAAGGATATGACGGCCAAGTACCAGTACGCAGCAAAGACTTTCCAGCGTTGGGAAAAGGGTCACTACTACCTTGGCAAGCACTACAATAAGCTGCTCGAGGTGGAGAAACTCCAACCGAAATCGAAGCAAAGCTCGCAACTACTGTGCGGCGAGCTCCCTCGCCTGGTGGTGGAGAATCTGCTGCGATCGATCCCCTTCGGAAACAAATACTGGCATGAGACCATTCCGAAGATACTGACTTTGTGGCTCGATCTTGGGCTGTCCACCCAGAAAAGAGACAGGAACGAGCCCCAGGACATCTTTGAAAAGCGAGCTAGAGCATTGACTATGTGCAACAAGCAGATCAGGAAGTACTTCGATCGAGTGCCGCCTTACATTTTTTATCAGGCCCTGCCGCAGATGCTGTCTCGCATCAGTCACCCTCACCCGGAGGTCTGGAAGGAACTCTGTCAGGTGATCACGAAAATTGCTTCCACGTATCCCAGCCAGGCACTGTGGAGCTTGCTCGCTGTGTCCAAAGCTTCCGATCGAGTCCGACACGACAGGGCAGTCGAGGTCATTAACAAGCTCAGAGACCCGAAGCTGAAGTCTAAGAATGACAGTAACGCAACTGACCTGAGGATGATGATTGCCTCCGGGCAGAAGCTTTCCGATGGCCTTCTTCAGGCATCCGAGGCACCCGTCGAGCCAAGGCAGTCCCACGCCAGTCTCTCTCGCGACCTTGGTTTCAATCACAAACTTGCACCATGTTCTCTTGTCGTTCCTCTAGAAACTACTCTGACTGTCAGCATGCCAGCGGGGGCAGATAGTGTCCGCATTCGGCACTACGCTCACAAGGCTTTTTCTCATGACAAGATCACGATCCAGTCCTTTGAGGACAGTGTCCTCGTTCTGAGCTCACTTCAAAGACCGAAAAAGGTCACCGTGAAGGGGTCCGATGGCAAGTCATACGGTTTGCTGTGTAAGCCGAAAGATGATCTTCGAAAAGATCAACGTCTCATGGAGTTCAACGGAGTCATCAACAGGGCACTCAAGCGCGACGCTGAAGCCAGCAAGCGCCGTTTGTACATCAAGACATACGCGGTCACACCTCTGAGCGAGGAGTCCGGCATACTCGAGTGGGTGGAGGGCATCAAACCCGTCCGGGACATCCTCCTACAAATCTACTCTCGCAAGGGCATCAGGCCGAACTACGCTCAGATCAGGAACGACCTTAACGAGGCGTGCAAGAAATCCCCATCTGAAGGCGGCAAGATGTTCCTGGAAAAGGTGCAGTCTCTGTTCCCAGCTTGCTTGCACGAATGGTTTACCGAAGTCTACCCCGAGCCCGATACCTGGTTCAATGCCCGACTCCGCTACGCTCGCACTGCAGCTGTCATGTCTATGACCGGCCACGTCCTCGGCCTCGGCGACCGTCACGGCGAGAACATCCTTCTGCAGGAGAGCACTGGTGGCGTCTTCCACGTCGACTTTAACTGCCTGTTCGACAAGGGCAGTACCTTCGAGAAACCCGAAGTCGTGCCTTTCCGCCTTACGCACAACATGGTCGACGCCATGGGCCCGTACGGCTACGAAGGACCCTTCCGCCGCTCATCAGAGCTCACTCTCGGCTTGCTGCGGCAGAATAAAGACACGCTGAACACCATCCTCGAGACTTTCTTGTACGATCCGACGACAGATTTTGTCGGCAAGAAGAAGCGCCATACGGACGGCGTACCGGAGACTCCGCAGGAGATTCTTGACAGCGTCGGATCGAAGTTGAAGGGTTACTACAAGAAAGAGATGGTGCCTTTGAGCGTTGAGGGTTACGCGGATGCGCTGATTCGCGATGCAGTCGATCCGTGGAATTTGTGTCAGATGTATATCGGATGGTGTGCTTTCTTGTAGGCGATGAAGAGGAGTAAGGAGCGCTGTGCTTGTGTTTGAGATAAATGTTTCACGCGAGGCAGTTGCTCACACGGAGAAGGTCTGGAGCGTTTCCAAGTTGGTATCTGTTGTGGACTTTGAGTGCTATTCAATTGATTGTTGACGACGCAGGACTCCAATTCGTCCTCGCTTAATCCATCGTCCAATCGCTTGTCAACCAGGAAAACCAATCACTGTGAATCGCGTGCGACGTCTCGCTTCTTACCCCTTGCCAATAACGCCCATGGTCGGATGCGCATGTGCCGACGCCGTTGCAGGCACAAGGCTGAGAAGCGCCGCCGACGTCACGTACACGAAAAATTGTGTCTGCAACGCGCGGTCCTGCAGAAAAAGATGCGTCTGTTGCTGAGAATACGAGCATGAGCTGGATTATTACAATGGACTTGATAAATAGATCAGAATCCAGGAAACCGAGACGAGCTTGCAATGCACGACAGATGAACCTGGGCCACCCAAAGCTCAAGTGGTAGACTCGATGTGACCCTTCACATGTGGTTGTTGCCAACCACCAAGGTTTCCCCTGTCGATTGCCGACGATGAAACGGATTTAGAAACGGAGCGGACCGGTGATCGCCTTTGGGAAGTGCTAGCCGCCGATCGAACACCTCGGCCCTGTGAAGTTCTGGATCTGGGTTTTGGAAGCAGCACCAGCACGAGGGAAAAGGTTTGCCATGTACATGCACGCCGTTCCCAACGTGCCCACCAGGCATTGATATACATGTTATCCTTCTCTCTCAATAGGACAACCTACAATTGCAACCCATAACACACTCGATCTCCACAACCCAATCCACATCGCTCGCCTGACTCGTTCTCCACCTCTTGAACCCTGGGCGGCACACGACACGTCAGTGCAACAAACGCATGTTTGGCCAGTCCCGTCCCACAGCCTTTCCTATTCTTCTCCCTTCCACTATTGTTCACTGGCCATTGCTTGTGCCCATTGGCATAACCGGCATTCTCATCAGTTTTCCCGCCTTCAAGGCGATCGCTGCCAATGCCACTCTCGCCCCGAGAATCTCTCCATAAACGCTTCTCTCGGGATCGCTACCAGACCATACCAAACGACGGAAACAACGACACCATGGCTCATCACCCGAACGATGCCACAATCGACATACCGCTCGAACAAGTCCCCTCAAGCGGCTTCCCACCAGGAGTACGCAATGACAACCCGTCTTTTGCGCCTTTGAAAGATGGAGACAACACAGACCAGAGGCAGTCCCTGTTCCGGGGACGTCGTCGTGGTCCGGAAGGGCTGAAGAAGCCAGGAGATGTTGGATATGACGGGGAAGAAGACACAGTCACTACGATGGGCAGGATATACAAGAAGGTCCTCAACTTCAGCATTATCACGCGGTATATGCTGTACGTAGCACCCCTGGCGCTCGTTCTCGCTGTTCCTATCATTGTTGGAGGCCCGCCCATTACAGATAATCCCATGATTGGCAAGGTCCGACTCAGATGGTTCTTCGTTTGGGTCGAGATTGTCTGGTGCAGTCTCTGGGGTTCCAAGCTTGTGGCCCACTTCTTGCCTTATATCTTCCAAATGCTGGTCGGAGTCGTCAACTCGGGAATTAGAAAATACTCGTTGGTCATTCGCTCTCTGCAAATCCCTCTCAGTCTCGTTGGATGGACCGTCACTTCCCTGGCTACGTTCCAGCCCATCATGACCCGGAACCCGATTCGTCGCAACTTGCCTGCTCCCGAAGGAGTAACAGACTGGAACCCTACAGCTCCCGATGAGTGGGAGACAATCGTCCAGCAAGTCCTCGGAGCCTTCGTCGTGGCATCTCTCATCTTCCTCGCCGAGAAGCTCATCATCCAGCTCATCTCGATCAACTACCACCGCAAGCAGTTCACTGCACGCATCAAGGCTTCCAAGCACAACATTTATCTTCTTAGCTTGCTCTACGATGCTTCTAGGCAGATGTTCCCTGCTTACTGCCACGAATTCGCTGAGGAGGATGCTATGATTGCCGATCAGCTGAACCTGAACTTGAACGGCAAGAAATCTCACGCCCGCTCTGGATCGCAAACCCCGATGCGTATGCTTCAAAGGAACGTTGGTCGCGTCGGTGATAAGATCAGCGCGGCTGTCGGCAATGTTGCCTCTGAGATTACCGGAAAGGAAGTTTTTAACTCCAACAGCGCCCACTCCATTGTTATCCAAGCTCTCGAGAAGAGGCGTACTTCGGAAGCTCTGGCACGCCGTATTTGGATGTCTTTTGTGGTTGAAGACCGCGACGTCCTGGTACAAGATGACTTCCTTGAGGTGCTTGGTAGCACCAAAAGACAGCAGGCCGAAGAGGCGTTCGTTGCGATCGACAACGACGCCAACGGTGATATTTCTCTGGACGAAATGGTAATGGCTGTCGTCGAGTTCAGCCGCGAACGCAAATCGATCGCCTCGAGCATGCATGATGTCGATCAGGCAATCACCGTCCTGGACCGACTGTTGTGTACTGTCGTCCTGGTCGCTATTGTCTTCGTCTTCATCGCATTCCTGAACCAGAGCTTTGTCACAACCCTGGCTACTGCAGGTACTGCACTCTTGTCGCTATCGTTCGTGTTCGCCGCCACTACTCAGGAACTCCTTGGTAGCTGTATCTTCCTCTTCGTCAAGCACCCTTACGACAACGGCGATCGCGTTGACATCGGTGCCGACCAGTACACCGTGGAGCACATCAGCTTGCTCTTCACTGTCTTCCGTCGTGCTAATGGCCACAAGGTTGGCGGTCTTGTGCAGATCCCGAACATCTCCCTGAACACCCTCTTCATCGAGAACCTGAGTCGCAGCGACGCCATGATGGAGGAGTACTCGGTCTTTGTCTCCTTCGACACCACATTCGAAGACATTCAAATCTTGAGAGACGAGCTCAACAAGTTCGTCACGGACAAGGACAACAGCCGCGACTTCCATCAAATGAATCTCGAAGTTTTAGGCACTACCGACATGAGCAAGCTCGAGATTCAAGTGCAAATCAAGCACAAAGGCAATTGGTCCAACGAAACCCTTCGCGCCGCCCGTCGCAGCAAGTTCATGTGCGCGCTTGTGGCGGCTCTGAAGGCAGTTCCTATCTATGGGCCTGGCGGTGGCCTTGACGCAGCAGGTAGCGCGGCCAACCCTGGCTACTCTGTCACCATCACCGATGCCGATGCCAAAGAGGCCGCAAAGCAAGCAGCGAAGGAGAGGGAGCAACTAAGACTCTTCCCGCCCGTCAAGGAAGACGACGCAACATCCAGCAACACAGCCTCGGAGAACCGTGCAGCCGGTCTCAGCAGCCAACAGGCTAGAATTATCGGTGACCTGAACTCCCGCAGCCCAGCCGCCGATTTCGCCCGTGACCACGCCTTTAGCACTGGCCGAGAAAGCGAAGACAGCAACAACCTCACCACCGTCCGCAGTCGCGACACCTATTCCATCGACGAAGTCCGCGGTGTTCTCCGCCGCGGTTCCTCGCGCGGCAAACGCAGAGCCGACAACAACGCTTGGGCCGGCCCTTCGATCCCCACCATCGCCGAGCCTACAGGTGACGCTTACAGTGACCGCTCGATCCCGTATCAGCAGGCCTATTCTTCCGCTCCTGACTACTCTTACAACACCTACGACGTTCAGACTTCTTACACGGGTCCTCAGCAGCAACAACAACAGCAACAGCAACAATCCCACCTGCCTCCAGTCCAGCGCGCCGCTTCTCCCATCGAGATGTCGCAGCTGGGCGGTGCTGGTGGCCAGTCGGGCAGCAACCCTTACCGAAGGGCTGAGAGCAGTACTTCCCGCACGGGCCAGGGCTACCACCAGCCGCCTCCTGAGGTCGAGGATGACGAGGATGATAGCAGGGCTACGAAGGCTTATTCTGGCGCATAGTCGAATGACGAGCATTGGTCTTTGAGGCGGACACGGGAATGGATGCGTTGTGGGTTTCATTTTTCTTTTGACTGCTCCACATACAAAGATCTAGCGTTCCTCGTTTTGGAAAGACAAAGAAGTCGCGTTGGGATCGATCGGACGATCCTGTTGCTCTCGGCAAATTTACTGGTCACTCTCTTTTAGCTTGTACAGAATACTGTAGAAATGACGAGGACGGACGACGCATGCATGCACTATGTAGAGATACACAGAGGGAAGTGCAAAAGGATGGGAAAGGAAAAGTCATGTTTGCGCTATTGTACGTACTTGCGGTAAAGAGACACCATTGAAAGCAGCCCACGTCCATGCCCATGCCCATACCCGTTTTTCGAGGACCATGCCGCTCTCGCTCTCGCTCTCCCCAACTTCAATTAGATGAAGAGAATTCGTCGTTGTGTCTCTTCCTTCCAATTCACCCAATAGGAAGCTGACCCATGTCCTCCAGTAAAGCGCGCACACGCTCTGCCAGTAGCGCATGGCGCTGTATCAACACGTCCCGGTCCCCGGCGGCAATCTGGGCAAGAGCACCCCGAACAGCGGCTAATTCTTCCTGCACAATCTCAAGCATTTCAGCGGGCAAAAACTCTTCATCTTCCTCCAATCCCTCTCCCTCGTCCTCTGCAGCAATTCGCCCATATGGCCCGCCGTGCGCCGCTGTCATGTGTGCGTACGCGTCGCCCATGGAGGTGAATTGCGCGAGGCAGAGCCAACAGTAATGCACCCTGCACACGGGGCACACGACGTGGAAGCAGCCGTTGATTTTGACGCTTGGGTTGTGGCACTGCGGACAGAGTTTGGCACCAGTCGTGTCGAGGTGGCGTTGTAAAGCATCGTCTTGCGGGTCTCGGCGGGCTTTGCTCGCATCGCAGGTTTCATCGAAGTGGTATTGCATCTTGCAGCTGATGCAGTTGACGGTGAGACATGTAGGGCAGATCACCTTGTTGTTCGCTTTCTGGGTTACCGCCAGATGTGTGGTGCAGTCTGGTCCTGCGCATTGGACGAAGCGGTCTGGATTCTGCTTACATTGTGCGGTGATCACATCGGAGAAGAGGGACTTGTAGACTACCGGCGAGAGGTGCTCTTCTAGCCAGTGTATTGGCAGTGACGTGGTGCACTCGGCCGTGCTAAAGCAGCGGAGTGGAAGTTGTGCTGCGACGTCGGTGGTGCAATATGTCCCCAGACACTGCTCGCAGCATGTGTGATCACACCCCGGAGTTTTGACTAAGACAACATCCTCTTCGGCGCAGATGGGACACTCGCCTGTGTCGTCACCTTTCGCAGACTTCTCTTGGAACAAAAGGGATTTGGCTTTGTCAAGTTTGGCATCGGGTGTCTCGATCGTGACGGATGGTGAATCGGGGTTGTCGTCGAACACTACAGCGTCTTCGCCGCAATACTTTCGGACGCGATCCAGACCACCCTCGGTTGCTTGCTTGTACTGTTTGGTCAGGTTCAATCGGATGACGTGTCGGCGTGGAAGCTGACCGGTCTGAAGTTGCAAGCCGTGCGTTGTGTCCGCGAAGATGCATTTGTCGATCTCAGCCTTGACTTTCTGAATCTCCGCCCTACCGTTTCCTTTGATGGAGATGAGGTAATTCGACTGCTGATACCGGAGGTCTCCGTCGAAGATCTTGACTACGATGTGATGTTCGGACCACGCTCGGTTTGCAACTCCTTTCAGATTCTTGCTGCGGCGCGCATAGAGTGAGCTGTCAACTGCGAGGTGGAGATGCAGACGTTCAGCAACAAAGACTTTCGAGTTGCCAAGCTCTGATAGAACGACTCCATTGAGGGATTTTGCGTGTTCGCTCAGATCAAGCGCTTCGGCATGCAGCGTGATCTCTGCCTTGCCCTTCGATCCATTTTCTACCTCGATTGGCTTGCAGTCTTTGACACGTTCTCCTGTGCGTGCGGCAATCTTCTCGCGGATTGGGATGAGCGCATCCAGGCTGGCTGCGTAGTTGAGTGGACTGAATACAGTTTTGTCTGGAGTTGCGTCCGGTGGGAGAAGGGTCATGATTTCGGGCAGCTGTATTAGTTCGGACGCGCCTTGCAGCTGCACGGTGAAACTGCTCTGTCGACTCTCCTTCAAATGACATCGTACATGCACGCCGCCAATTTGCTTACCGTGTAGGGTCCGATGGACCAGTTCAGCCTTGTCCCTGTTCGCGTACTGGAGCCAAATGGAGCGATGCGGCTTGTACCAGACAACTTCAAATGATGTGGTCAGGGACGTGACCAAAGCTCTCGGTTTGAGAGTGTTGGGAAATGAGAGGTCTTTGGCGGTGGCGCCGTCTCCCAAGGTCGCCATTGCCAATTTGTTGGTGATACTGGTGATGCCCTCAGGCTTCGCCATGCTGTTGGATGCTGTGCCGTCTGGCGGTATTGCTGACGACTGGCGGAGAAGACGAAGCTGAATTTATGTTGCAAAAAGTTGCTTTGAGTGAAGAGATGACTGTTTGTGTCTGTACAAACGCGACACCGGAAGGCGCGCGTGTCCGAGCTCCCGGGAGTTGCCGTGCTACTTCCATTGATGACTGAAAAGCTGTATGCGAATGTATGCCGTATGTCTTTTTATTGCCGTGCGTTTGAAAGTCCATGTTTGACTGTTGCGTACAATCAATGTTGTTGCGAGGCCAGCGCTACAAGGCCACCCTTCCGGAACAGGCAAGAGCCGTCTGGTGAAGCGCCTGGTCACACCGCGTTTCGTTCGTGTCACATGGGGTGCTGAGGAAGTGTAGAGGCCGCCTAATAATAGGTAGCATCACGAGCTGTCTGCGTCGCGAGAATTAGCATCGCTTGACTCTAGAAGTAGGAGAGTAGAAATCATACTGTACGTGCAGCGTGATTGCAGTCTAAATATTAGCAGCGCCTTATTGCCAGGAATCCGTCAAACTGCACTCTGATTCATCCGATATGCCACATCGTTATTCTGCTTCTTTGGCATTCCATTGCCTTTGGGTCGCTCTTTGCTGAAGTCACGATATCTGCGCGGCCAGTGTCAAGTGAGCAACCCGACTTCGACAATTAGTCCCTATGATTGAAATGCCATAGCGCGTTTGTTATCGATTGCTCATCAGTCAGGTTACCCAAGTCCTTAGACTCTGGATACAGCTATCCTTTCATCTGTAAAGAGTAGCGGATGTCATGTTCATGGAGGCGTGTGCGGGCAGCTGCTCCAATTTCCAAAGGCCGGCCCATCACTGTAGCATATTCACTCTGCACACTTGTGTAATGTAATATGAATGGAAGCAACCTAACATAACGATGCACCTAGTCTGTGCAAGAGACTTGTGATTGAAGCCGGCAAGTGACGGCAGAACGACCTTGACGAGTGAGCCTTCGTGAGCAAATATTGCGTCGCAACTCGAGTGCCACGTCCATTACATGCGACATGGTGGGAATACGTGTTTTCCGTGAACATCCAAATATTGTGCCATGCGTACAGTACCTTATATCTCGTGAAGTCGAGAGTTATTTGTGAGGTCGCCACATCAGTTGCCGCCAAGAGCCCGCGCACGGCCTCCCGACGATTTTGTCGCTTTTCGCACCCTGCGAAGTTGGGCGAGCGACGACGAGGCGTGACTAACGCAGCTACCGCTCACAGCACCCCGAAACCAGGCCAAACGACATCTCCCACTTTCGCTGCCCACGACCGGCCCTGCAGCAAAGATGTCTCGCTTTTTCCACGCCGGCGACAGCGACTCGTCCAGCTCCGACGAGGAGGAGTTCGATATCAACGAGGAGGAGCAGTCTGAGGAGGAGACTTCGGAGGAATCTTCGGAGGAGGACTCGGACAGCGACGACGACGACTCCAGCGACAGTGATAACGATGGAAAGACCGGTGCCGACCGTTTCTTGGTTGCGGCCTCGGACAGCGAGGATAGCGACGATGAAGACAAGGTCAAGGTCGTCAAGTCCGCTAAGGACAAGCGCTTTGACGAGCTCGAGGCCACCATCAAACTCATGGAAAACGCCGGAAGAATCTCTGACTGGAGCGTGATCAACGAGCAATACGACAAAATGAACCGCCAAGTACCCGTCCTCATGCGCAACCTGGATGGCAAGCCCCCGAAGGTCTTTGTCAAGGCAATCGCCGAACTGGAGACCAGCGTCGCCGAGGCGTTCGAGAAGCAGAAGGTCACCCCCAAGAAGATGAACCCGATCGCACAGAAGGGCCTGAACGCACTTCGCCAAAAGATCAAGAAGAACAACCGCGAGTTCCAGAGCGACATCACCAGCTTCCGCGAGAACCCCGACCAGTACATGAAGGAGGAGGTCGAGGAGGTTGCGGCACCCACAGCGAAGAAGGTCAAGCCCACAAAGCTGGTCGTTGACCCCGCCCAAATTGAGGATGGCGATGATGGCTTCACCATGGTCGGCGCAGGCGGCAAGGCCATGGTCTACACCCCGGAGAGCATTCTCAAGCACCTCCGCTCAATAGTCGAGTCTCGTGGCCGCAAGAACACCGACCGTCTTGAGCAGATCAAGATCATGGAGAAGCTGATCGATGTCTCCATCAGCGACTACCAGCGTGTCCGTGTCCTGCTCACCCTTATTGCCACCCGTTTCGACCTCACATCTGGCAGCGGCTCGCAAATGTCGCAAGAGCACTGGAAGGCTGCTCAGCAGGAGATTGCCCGTCTCTTGGAGGTCCTCGAGAACAACAAGGAGATTATGGTCACCGAGAGTGCTGAGGAGTGGGAGGACGACGACAAGCTGCCCACTATTACCCCTGGCGAGATCTTCAAGGTTCCTGGCAGCGTTTCCTCCTTCGTCGAGCGTCTCGACGATGAGCTCACCCGCGTGCTCCAGCACGTTGACCCGCACACTTCTGAATACATTGAGAGGTTGACCGACGAGACCGCTCTCTACTCCAACATTGTGCGTTCCCAGATCTACGCCGAACGCTGCAAGGCCACCGCTGCGCTCAAGCTCGGCTCGGAAAACATCAACCGCATTGTCATCCGCCGCCTGGAACACGTTTACTTCAAGCCCACTCAGGTCGTCGCCATCTTGGAAGAGCAAACCTGGAACAGCCTCCCCGCAAAGCTCGACTCCACTGTTACCCCCAGAAGCAACAACAACGACATCAGCACGCTCGTCCAAACGCTCTGCGGCTACCTCTTTAGGAACAGTGAGGGCATCATCCGTGCTCGCGCTATGCTTTGCCAGGTCTACCACCTTGCCCTGCACGACCAATACTACAAGGCTCGTGACATGATGCTCATGTCCCACTTGCAGGAAACCATCAGCCAGTTCGACATCAACTCCCAAATTCTCTACAACCGCACTCTCACCCAGGTCGGTCTGTGCGCCTTCCGCGCCGGTCTCATCTACGAGTGTCAGAACAGCTTGCAGGACATTTGCGGCAGCCAGCGCCAAAAGGAGCTGCTCGCGCAGGGTCTGCAGATGCAGCGCTACAGCCAGATCACTCCAGAGCAGGAACGCTTGGAGAGGCAAAGGCAGTTGCCCTTCCACATGCACATCAACCTTGAGCTCCTCGAGTGTGTCTACCTGACCTGCTCCATGCTTCTCGAGATTCCTCTTCTCGCACAGGTCGGCTCAAGCCCCGATGTTCGCAAGCGCGTCATCTCAAAGTCTTACCGCCGTATGCTCGAGTACCACGAGCGCCAGATCTTCACCGGCCCTCCCGAGAACACCCGCGACCACGTCATGCAGGCCTCCAAGGCACTTGCTGCTGGTGAGTGGAAGAAGGCTGCCGAGTTCATCACAACCATCAAGATCTGGGAGCTTCTGCCCAAGAAGGACGAGATCAAGCAAATGCTTGAGGCTCAGATCCAGGAGGAGGGTCTCCGTACCTACCTCTTCACCTACGCTCCCTTCTACGAGACTCTCGGTACTGACCAGCTGGCCGGCATGTTCGACCTCGAGCCCCGCAAGGTTGCTGCTATTGTCAGCAAGATGATCCACCACGAGGAGCTTGCCGCCGCTCTTGACCAGGTGAACTCGGCCATCATCTTCCGCAAGGGTGTCGAGCTTAGCCGCCTGCAGAGCTTGTCGCTTTCCCTCAGCGACAAGGCCCAGCACCTCATCGAGTCGAACGAGCGCGTACTGGAGCAGCGCACCCAGGGCACAGCCCACGCTTTCGAGAGACAGCCCCAGCGTGGCGGCCGTGGTGGTGGACGTGGCGGCCGTGGCCGTGGCGGCGGAGGACGTGGCGGCGGCGCACCCCGAGGCGGCGGTTTCACCGGAGGTGCTCTGGGCAACGCCATCCGCGCTCAGTAGACGATTTCATGGTGAAGCGTTATTGTGGATGGGAATACATCGGCGGCGTTGGGGTAAAAGTCGCATTGCATGATGCCACGTGGTTGCAATGCCTACCTACTTTTGGGTGAAAAGATAGCACGCGTATGTGAATTTGACATGTTTTCAACGAAAGTCTGTTCTCGAATCCTCAATAAGATTAATAGATTGTATCATTACCTTGCCGCATTGCTCATGTCTTTCTGCTGGGATTTCTGATGCTGGCGGCCAAGGGCCTACAGTAAAGTAGTAGCGCGGAGCCGGCTAGTCCTCCGACAAGGGCACACGACACCGCTCAGTCTGTCCAAGGTCTTATCTCCCTTCAACTTTCACCACCTCCCATGCATCGCAATGTAATGTCGCCTATGTCAGTCAGGCGTTTCGGCGCCTGCGTCAAGAATGCCACCATACACCATCAAGTCCGCCGGCTGTCCGCCTCGCGCAAATGGCAGCAGACTGCCAGCGACCGCAACCGTGAACACGAAGAGAGACTCTCAGTCCTGCAGTCAGAGGACTACCGCCTTCTACAGCCAGTGAAAGCCAACCTGCACGAATATTTGGCGACTGTCGAAAAGGCCAGAGATTCGCTCGAAAGAATGCCGGCGGCTCTCCAGCCCATCCTGCCGCTCAGATCAGTCTACTCATTCGCGTCATATCGCGCCATCATTGCCGAGGCGCAGGCCTTAGCCCAAGGGCTGAGAGATGAGAAGCTGCCGGACTTACTCGCGCACTTGGAGGATCTCGAGCTCGAGGACTATCCCGAGCCTAAAGACGAAAGAGAGACGGAATTCCTGGCGAGGGTCAAGGACATGAGTCCTGCGGAGAGGCGGGCCTTGCTGGACACTGTAAAAGAGCAGGTCGAAGCTACGACCAACAATCTGCGGCAGCGTGTGCAGAATTGGACACCGGAGCAGGAGGAAGCAGAGACGGAGAAGATGCAAGCGCGTAACCCTCTTCCTGGTCCCCACAGTACTGAAGAGCAATTTGCGAATGTGATATCTGACGCTACAGCGAAAACAACTCTTGGACTGGGTGAGGAGGAGGAGGATGTTAGACAAAGGAAGGAGAGTAAGACTTCGGCGCCTGAAAAAGAATCTTCAGCGACAACAAAGCCCAAGTCCAAAACGGTTGGGTTCGATCTCAACTCACTGCAAGCTAAGCTAGAAGCTTCGATCAAGAAGTTTTCGAAAGGATGATGTACCTCATCATATCTGCGAATCGCCCGGGGTGGGTTGGGCACTGAGCTGGGCACTATTCTATGCATACATGTACCAAAACATTCTCAGCGACCTCAATGCACCTACGAGAAAACGTTGATTCGGCTTCTTGGCGACTAGGCACAGGATCATTTACGATAGCCATGACGATAATACATTGAAACTGGTATGCCGCATTGGCCGTATTGAACCCTAGACGTTCTTCAATGAAATCGTTTGTGCGCAAACATCAAGAGGTAGCAGTCAACGACGGCTCCCACAAATCTATGAAATCTGTTCTCGGACTCCAACCATACACTTCTTCCCTCGATCACACGAACTACATTCGCCTAGGCCGAGGTTTGCAAGTTCATATCAGCACATCTATCTCAACACTACCAATGGCTGCATCACCTCACAATGTTGAGTTCCCTCTCCGACAACGAACGAGAGAAGCGATCGTAACGACCAGAAATTCCCCGCCAGCACCAGGGATATTCCCGTCAGAACTACTTTTGTTAATCGCGCGGTGCACGGAGGACACGGAGGACCTGCAGCGTCTCCGACTCGTCAGCAGAGCGTTCAATCGCGCCGCAACGACCGCTCTCCAAGATCGCTTCACGCGGATTTACATCATGCCGCTGCAATCATCCCTGGCCAGATTTACTAGGCTGACCATGAATCCATTGATTGGACCCAAAATAAGTCGCGTCAACGTGATCTACGAACCACCTACGATATGCCACGTGAATGCGCACAGATCGCTCTGTACTACGGAATGCGACTACAAAATGTCAAGGATATCATGACAGAATACAACGAGACGTACACCGATTCGTGGCCTGCCGATGACGACTCAACGTCCAGGTCTGTCGTTGACTCCGGCGAATTTCAGCAGGTACTTGGTGAAGGGTTACGGAGACTACCAGAGCTAAGCTGTGTGTTCGTGTGTTCTAACGCGCTCGATTCAATCGAGGGCTCGAGCCCGTTGTTCAATCTGCCTGCATTTCTGCAATCGGACGTCAGAAGCAAGCGCGGCAGTGACAAATACGATGCTATTCAGCATTTGACAGTTGCCGACTTTGTCAAACGCGAAATCCTGCACGACCTTTATCGGATCTTTTATGAACACGCCTCCCCGATTGAGATTATGGGAGCCTTGTCACAATGGCCTGTTGCGCCAGGGAAGAAAGACCGCTCTCTGTCAATGTTCGTCCATGGGCTGCGCTCCCTCGACGAGATTGCTTGGGCTGAAACACTCGCGCGAGAACCACGCTGGATCCGCAACAATATAGCCAATCTGACTTGCATTCAGGTGTCGATAGACAGCCAAAGACCGCAGCAAAGCCTTGCCATCCAGCTAGACATTTCTGGAGAGGAGCACGACGAATTGACTCAAGATCGGCGATGGTTTGCCCTTTTACAGGCTGCCGTGAGCCTCAGATCTCTGATCCTGCGAGATGATTCCCAATGGTCTGCCGGTTTCGACAATCTACTGCATCTCATCTTCGAGACAGCGACCTGGCCACGGCTCGCCGAACTCTCCATCCGTCGTGATCGAAATGTCGGCCTGCTCCCGTTCCCGCATCGTCTTCTTCCCCACTCACTCGGATGGTACCTCTTTCTGCAAAGAGATCTCGATCGCTTTCTAGTCCGTCACAAGAAGACTTTGCAGAAGTTGGTCCTACGAAACATCATCGGTCTGACCGAGCGTTTACCGCCAGCCCCAATCAGCTGGCAATGGCTCCAACCGGGATTCCCACAGGACCCAAAGCCATCGCTCTCAGCTTTTCGACAGGGTCTGGAGCTGTGAAACCGAAAATTGAAAGCGCTTACAGAAGCTGAGGTTGTTGTGGCTCTCGAGTTCAATGGTACTCTGGAAGCTGCGGTTGGAAAGTGGCTTGAGGAGAGTGAAGTTCAAGCTCTTGCTTCGGCTATGGATGTGAGGGCAGCTTGGTATAACATTTCTGCTGATCTCGCTGAGGCTCCACCCAGTATTGTGGATTGCTGGAGGGGATCTAGTCACGTCGAGTTCGATTGGGGAGCTTGGCTCATGAATCAGGATCATGTGGTCGTCCAAGACTAGATTAGGTGCTCTGGGTAGCAAGTGTAGCTTAATATACCGGGTACGTTCTTCAGTGTGATCATCGTAACCAAATGACTGTCAGAGGTTCGCATCAACTGAGCTAGTTGATATTGTTACCCCAACCCTAACCCTCACCACCAAGCACTGCCGCGATAACTCGCCTCAGAGTCGCGCGACAACGATTAGAATGATGGGATACTGAGACCAGTGAGGTTAAACATCGTTGTACTGCTTGCTAGGTTGGCGTCGAGGTTGCATGGTCTGCTTGTAGAACTCGAGCAGGTTTCACTTTGCAGCAAGAGCAAGATGTCGATTGTGTGTACATGATATGAGACTTCAGGCAATGTGAAATGGACAGATTTTCCAGTCCGAGGGAAAGACTCTGCCCGGAATAAATTCTCTAGTCACTCGTCACTGTCTACCCATAAGCACTGTACAACGAATTAAAGCATTCGAAATGCACATGTAAAAACAAAGTGAAGTGAATTGGGTGATCGCTTCCAAGGTTCCTTACAGTAACAGGTCGTTAGTTATTCCCCACGCAAGCCGCGGCCCGATGACGTGGGGTTTGGACTTGGTGGGGCCTCCCGTTCGCTCACCTGCTGCGCTGCTGCGCCGCATCGGAATCATCAAGATCTAGACTCCACCCTACAGACACATATGCATAACTAGCGACACCACTTTGCAATCATGTCCGGTCTCGAGAAAGCCCTTTTCAATCTCAAGGTAACACCACAAGGAGCTTCGTTGCACCAGAGGAACCGAAGCTGATCTTCGCAGTTCACTGCAAAGCAACTCAATCGTCAGGCAGCAAAGGCGGGCAAAGATGAACAGGCCGAGCGCGCGAAGCTGAAGAAAGTGCGTCTCTGAACACTCCATGTCGCCATGCTAGGAAGCTGGCGATCTACTTGTCAAGATCATTCCACTAATTGCGCCCTTTCCATTTGCAGGCAATCCAACAAGGTCATGCCGACATCGCCAAGATCTACGCGCAGAATGCGATCCGCAAACAGAACGAGAAAGTCAATCTCCTGCGACTGGGCTCACGGTTAGATGCCGTCAGCTCGCGCGTGCAGACCGCCGTCACGATGCGGTCGGTGACGGGCAGTATGACGAACGTGGTGAAGGGCATGGATACTGCGATGAAGAGCATGGACTTAGAAAAGGTAGGTGGTAGAGCTGTGGAAGCCAGCGTCAAGGATAAAAGCTAGCAGGCGCTGACAGGGCTACTAATCTACAGATCAGCGCAGTCATGGACCGCTTCGAGACGCAATTCGAAGACCTTGACGTCGCGACCGGTTACTACGAGAATGCGACTTCGTCCGCCACCGCTGTTGCAACGCCACAAGATGAGGTGGACAAGCTTATGGGCCAAGTCGCGGACGAGGCGGGTGTAGAACTGTCACAGGAGATGAACACGGCGACTCCGGCAAAGGGCATCGCGGCACAACCTGAGGAGGAGCGTGAAGATAAGCTTGGAGAGAGGCTGAGAGCTTTGAGGGCGAGTTGAGAGAATGAGAGAGGATGAGCAAAGTCGGGAGGTTTCTTGATCAGATACTGGGACCGAGCAAGATCGAGGCGTATTGGCGTACTCGGTATGTCTATAGGTAAATTTGGCGAGAGAGCACAGGGTCTTCACGAAATGGAACGCGCATCTACGACATCATGGAGGCTGGGTATCAAGCTGGCAGACTGGCGCCTGGTCAGGTCTGCCGAACAAGTCGTTGCTCACATCCTGGCTGCAGTTGGTGCATGTTGCTCTGTTTTAGGGGATTGAAGAATTGGTACGGCCGAAGCAAATCGCAACCTCTTCCCATCACCCATTATCGAACAAAGTGACTGTCAAATTCAAGCATTCAAACGCTGCCCACTATTGAGCGTCTCCTAGCTCCTAGCCTTATACTAGAGTGATGCACCTTCAAAGCATCCTTCCAGGCAAGCATTCGTCACGACGCGAGGACAGAGTCAGGGCCTAGACCGCCGATTCAAAGTTATGGCAGATGGCGGTAGGGCACGTTTGAGGAGCATGAGAAGATGGATGTTGGAGTATCTTGTGATGTCGTCTGATACGAAAGCTAGTCGCCCTCTATTCGACACTTACGTACGGAGATATTTGTTCGGCTAGGTAGAGGCGCGAGAAGCACATTAAAGGCATCGCGATACCCTTACCACGCAAGCGACGTTCGATAGCCCGTGCTCTCTTCGCGCAGGTCTCCTGTCAGAGGTCAGCCACAAGAGGCGCTTTTCAGGATTCACCCTAGAGCCGTTCGTTTCAGTTGGTACCCGTGTACTTCTAAGGCTAGTAGATGGCGGTAAGTACATGACGACGGTCGCGTGCTTGACCTCTCGAGTATTGACATCTCCGAGGCATCGACTTGATCATCAAAGTTACACAGCATCATGTGAGCAGACTTGCCAAAGGCAGCAGCGCGCGCTAGCTCCAAACGCAGACGAGCAAACCAGACAAGGCACCCGTGAATTAGTTGGCACGCGTAGCACGGAACCGACGACTAACGGGTCTACACGTAAGCAGATCGCGATACGCCGTGGATCTGCCAGGTGTTCGAATCCTTGTTAGATAGCAAGCACAAGCAAGCGAGCGAGCCAGCGGTCAAGGCTGGTTAAATGTATCTTCTCTAGAAACCTGATGGTGATTTTCATGTTGCGGACTTGGTATCATGATGACTTGCTTGAAGGACGAGATGCGCATGTTGATTGCGGTCGATTCTTTGAATTGAATGTCTTGCCTTACGGTTTAGCTTCGCATCCGGTCTCCGATAGTCCGGCGAGACGCCACACTCACTATTTGGAGACGAATCAATCGGGACAGACTACTGCTAGTATCACCTTGATCTGTCCCAGTCTGTTTGTCGTTTGAAGACTGCCCAGGCGGCAGACGCCACATCCGGAAAGGCACGTGACAACGCCCTTGCAGCATCCAATTCTGTCAGTATCGCGTCCATGTTTGTCAAGCATGCTGTCAAGGCCACTGCTTACACACCGTACCTTAGCATGCGTTACCACTCAATCACAGATGGCCACTCTTTCATAATTCCAGACCATGCGTAAGTTCAATGCTCTCTTCTAGAATGTCACCGACGATTGCAATCGAGGTTGCTGCGCCTCACATGTTCTAACCCAGACGCGCCTTGGCCGATCATTCTCCACTAGTGACGCATCTTAGTGCGGTTTTAGCCTCGCAAGCCTGGTCCAAGACCGAGCTTATCTTCCTTGGTTCCCATATAACGCCAATCCCCATACAATCTCCACGCGCGCCTGGAACCCTTCTTCCTTTCCTCACACACTCGGTCGCCGCCAGCAACCGCACGCCTATACTTCCATGGGAAAAGCCTCTGATCTGCTTCCAGATAACTTCCGTAAAGTGGCGAGACTCCAACGTCGCCACAGCACACGCGGATCTGGCGGAGACACACCAACAGGATCCACCATCCTGCCTACCTCCCACAACGCCACTCACGACAACAGCAATTCTGGCGGGTTGAACGAGAAAGATGGGGTCGCTTGGCCTTCAACCAGCACTAGCGACCGCAGTGATGGCAGCTTCGCAGGAGCAGCCAGCGGTGCTCAGGCAGTCACCTACACAAACGCCCAGGGCGGTCCGTCCCAATCAGCACATCCTACAGCTTCACCCAAGGTCAAGTCCGAAGCTGCGCGCGCTGGAGATCCCTCCGTAGAGTCGACCGATGGCGCTGAAACCGCCATGGCCACCAAAACTCCCAAACCTCCCATCACCACCCGTACCGTTCAGGCCAGCAAGCGCTTTGTCATCCACACCAAGAATGCCATTTGCCACAGCTGGATCAACGTCCTGCTGATATTCGTACCTATTGGCATCGCAGCCGAAGCTGCGCATCTAAGCCCTACCATCATCTTTGCGATGAACGCTGTCGCCATTGTGCCACTCGCTGGTCTGCTCAGCCACGCCACTGAGAGTGTTGCCAGCCGTCTCGGCGACACCCTCGGGGCACTTCTCAATGTTTCTTTTGGAAATGCCGTCGAGCTGATCATCTTCATCATCGCTTTGGTCAAGAATGAGATTCGCATCGTACAAGCTTCGCTCCTTGGCTCCATCTTGGCCAATTTGCTTCTCATTCTTGGCATGGCTTTCCTTCTCGGAGGCCTTCGCTACAGAGAGCAGATCTACAACAGCACTGTCACTCAGATGAGTGCATGCTTGTTGAGTTTGAGTGTGATGAGCTTGTTGCTTCCGGTAAGAATATCTTCTCCCCTTCTTCAGAGCAACTTTCCACTGACTCCATCGTCTAGACTGCTTTCCACGCTTCGTTCAGAACAGAAAAGGCTGAGGAGGCTCAGACTGCTGTGTTGGCTGTCAGCCGAGGAACAAGTGTGATCTTGCTCCTGGTCTACGGCCTATATCTGCTCTTCCAGCTCAAGTCTCATGCCTACATGTACGAGAGTATGCCACAGGAGATGATCGAGGCCGAGTCCCACCCCGGTGTCTTGCACGACATGATGGACTCTTCGTCTTCCTCAGACTCTTCCAGCAGCAGCTCAAGCTCCGACTCCGACACTTCTGGAGATTCTGGATCTGTCCGTAACACTCGCAAGCGCATCAAGCGCATGATCAAGACACGTCGCCACCGCAAATCTAGCATGAGCATTGCTAGTGCTAGCTCCCCAGCAGCTTCAGGACCTCCCATCTCGAACTCTACAGCTACCACAACCGAGCGCCAGGGTAACTACTGGGAGCATGCCATCACCAGTCAAGGGTCATCCCGCCGCGCGTCGGGACTTAGTCCGCTTGGACCGGACGATGAAAACCTGGATGGCGATGTTGAAACCGGCAACAACAACACGACTCGTGTGCGCGACTTTGGTGATGTCAATGGCGGAGACGTCACGACGGCCACGGAGCGCAAGAATTCACGCAAGAAGAGCAAGAAGCACCACAAGAAGCGCCGTGCAGACGATGCTGTTGTCGAGACCAGCGAGAAGCCGCCGATGGAGCAGATCGAGCCGGTGCGGACTAACAGTCGCCCACGTGTCGGCTTCGCAGAAGACATTAGTGCCGCTGAAAGTCAGCCTGTGACCACCGGCACTCCTGGGAAACGCCCGTTTAACATGCGTGCCTTCTCTACCCGTTCGCCTGCATTCCGCCCAGGTCTGACTAAGATGCTTTCCAACAACGTTTTCGCCACGCCGCCTCCTCCTGCTTCTTCTACCAACACACCGGTCCCGACTTTCCGTGGTCGTCCTATGATCCGCCGCACCAACTCCTTGCCCGATCGCCTTAATCTACAGCACGTCAATCAGCAACAGCCAATTCCCCACCCCTATCTGGCGGCATCTTCGGCCATCCGCAGTGATACTCCCGCTAGGGTCGGATCTGAAGAGGAGAGCTCCGAGGCTGTCGCTGCCGAGGAAGACCATGGAATGTCACGCACCGCTGCAGTTGTCATGCTCCTTCTCTCTACAGCTCTTGTCGCCGTTTGCGCCGAGTTCTTGGTCGAAGCAATCCCCGAAATGGTCAACAACTCTCCCGTCAGTGAAGCCTTCATCGGTCTTATCATCTTGCCCATTGTCGGAAACGCGGCTGAGCACGTCACAGCTGTGACTGTCGCCGCCAAGAACAAAATGGATCTCGCCATCGGTGTTGCCGTTGGCTCCAGCATCCAGATCGCTCTATTTGTCACGCCCGTTGTCGTCCTTCTTGGCTGGATCCTGAACACCGAGATGAGCTTGTACTTCAACCTGTTTGAAACCGTCAGCCTGTTCGCCACGGCTTTCGTCGTGAACTTCTTGGTCCTCGATGGAAGGAGCAATTACCTCGAAGGCAGTCTTCTGATAGCCGCTTATGTGATCATTGCCGTGGGCGCTTTCTACTATCCGGACGAGGATTCGCAGAGTGTCATCGGAGGTGGCAACAGCAACTGATTGTGTTGTGGATGTGGATGCGGAGGTGAAGTTGATGACGAGGATGATTGATCGAAGAAGTGAGGAAAAGGGTGAATGCTTGTGATCTCGTCTCTGATGGGAGGAACGAAGCTGTGCTTTCATGATTACGGCGTTCTATCAGGGTATAGGTTGGGTGACATTCGACACTCGAAACCTAAGTACAGACATTGGAAAACAAGTTTGACTAGTATCAATTATTCACATGGACAGAACATTGGCAAAATGATCAGAAGATTATCGTTTGATCACATCCCTCATTTACAAGCTTTGCGTGTCATACAAGGATGGGTTGAGCACGACAACTAATGTCATTAATTACATGTGTCGCACTTGCACGTTTCTCTTTCTTGTAGGTGCACAGTGCTTGACAGGGCAGACACTCCCATCCCAACGTCCTCTGTCTCCTAGGGCCTACTTACATTTATTCACTCCTCATCACTATCCCCAAACATGTCCTCGGCTCGCATGCGCCTCTTAGGCACAGCAGCAGCAGACGCAGCACTGGAACCTCCCCTAGCCCCTTGCTTGAGAGAGAAATTTCCCCTGGAAGCAGGCACTGCCGATGGTGGAGGCGCTGTATGAGAGGTGGTTGTGGTGGCTTGAGAGTTGGGTGCGGCAGCAGAAGATCCTGCCAAGCTGCCGTTGCCCTCAACGAAAGCGCTTGCAGGTACCTTGGCCGAATGAAATTCAGCAGATGTGCCCTTCGCTTCTTCATTGCCAGATGGCGTGGCGCTTGAAGTGACATGAGCAGGAGGAGCAGGAGCAGGAGCAGCAGAACTAAGTGCAGAGGAGTTCGACTCGACTTTCTTGAACCTACTCCACCCGCCACCAGTCGCTCGCTCCTCATTATTCTTCATTTCTTCGCGCTTAGCAGCCTCCTCAGCCTCAGTCTTAAGTTCAGCCTCCGTCTTCGGCGGCTCCAAGAAATCTCTCTTCAGACCCTCTAAAACACCCTGCGAGAAAACACTCCAGCTTTCCCAGACACCCAACACGACGCCGACTTTCCGCTTCCATTGCTCGGACTTCATCCTACCCCAGCCGAGGTCCTTGTCCAAGCGGCCCAGGCGCTGGAAAGTCTTTTGCTGCGAGAGGCCGGCTTCAAAGAGCGTGCGGTATTTCCAGGCGTTGCGAGCACCTGCCGTGGAAGACGCGGAGAGGATGTCCGAGATGGTGTAGAGGGCGATTAGTTTGGGGTTCGAGGGGTCTTCTATGGCGTTGGTGGGTGGGGGATTTGGTGTGTTGGTGAGGGTCGGGAGGATGTCGGCGGGTTCATAGTCGTCTTCGTCCTCGTCTTGATCTTCTTCCAGAGGTCGGCCGTTTGATGTTGGGAGGGTTGGTTCGGCGTCGGAACCGGAGTCGGAGTCGTATCTTGCTGCTGCTAGGGTGGTGGAGAAGGGTTTCTCGACGTTGAGGAGTAGCAGGTCGACAAACTCCTCGGCGCCTCCTCCGGCGTGGTTCACGACGTAGTTCGAAACTCGCGTGATATCACCTTGGCGTAGTTTGGCGATGGTCGTGGGCATACGTGCTAGCAGACGAGTGAACCGGGCGCGTTGGAGCGGCGAGAGGCGAGACTTCTCTGCCACCCGTCTGACATCCGTTTCGCCTCCAGGACCGCTATTGAGCTTCCTTTCGTCACCTTCGTCGTCCGCTTCGTCGTCGCTTGTGTCGTAATCGATGTGATCCGTTGCCTGTGCCAGACTCGTCAGGTCAAGGAACGGGGTCTCCTTGTGTGGTGGGAGCCAGTCAATATCCATGTCGCTGAAGATACGCTCAGGCCCCTTTACGTTTCGACTTTGATGTTCGATGCTATCTGGACCCCAGAGGCAGAAACGGTAGTATACACCTGCAAGCGACTTGCTGTCATAGAGGAAGGCGAAGCGCTCGTCTTTCTGTACTTCAGGGAGTGTCATCAATAGGGCCTCCATCTCGAGAGCTCTGGTAGCATCTTTTTGTGCTAGTATTTTGCCGGAGATGGTATGGATTGCGCGAACGGTAGCTATGTCGAGAGGTGGATGCACTTCAACTTGTGCTCCTGCAGCTCTTGTTGGTGGTCCTTGTTGGTCGTAGGATTCGGGAGGCGCAAAACCTCGATGATTTTGTGGCGGAGGAGCATTGCGCATAGAATGTCGAGCATTCGAGTTACGGGTCTTTTGCGCGCCAAATGGTTCTGACGAGGTTGACCCACCCATTGCTCCAACGCCCTGGAATTGTGCGGCTGAAGACAGGTGACGGGAGAGCGAGAGATAGAAGCCGCAACCCATGTAACGATCGCGCAAGCTGCTGACTGCCTTGTCGATCTGCGCGGCCGATGTGCTTGAGTCCAGCGTGGCGATGGCGGTCAAGGTCTTTCTTCCATACACCGGGCCTGCAGGTGGCGTGAAGCGGACGGAATGCACCTTGACTAGACTGGCGAGAAGGGCTTTAATTTCTTCTACGCTTGTGCCGGGTGGTATGGAGGAGAGTTGCATTGTTGGCTTTGGGGTCACGTCGTCTCTATCGTCTTCCTGCGTTGCAGCCGGTGACATGCCTTGCTGATAATCTTCTGCATCATCATATCCGAGCTCTGCTCTTCTCGCTTCTGCAGCCTCGCGAGCCTCTTCAATTTCTCTTTTCCGTTTGAGGCTCATAGGCGGTCCAGGTAAACTCCCCGGTCCACTTCGCGGTGCTTGATGCCTCATTCCTCCACCAAGACCGCCTGCTCCTCCTCTAGGTCCGTTCGGAGGCCCTCTACTACTGCGACCACCCATTGTACGGGACAGCATGTCATCTTCATCTTCATCCTGTGCGAAGGATTCTTCAAATTCCCTCAATGCTGCAGCATTCTCTTCTTCTTCCTTGCGCCGCTTCGCGTCGGCATCTTTTTTCTCTTGCTCGAATTTGGAGAGTTTCTTTGGGGCAGAAAGCTTCTGTACCACATCAGGAAACTGTTCGACTCTTTCCTCGTCGGCCATGTCGTGTATTGCGGTGTTGAGAGTTATTGGCGCATTCGCGTGGGTTGTCGCATGGAAGGAAGTCGAGACCGACCACGATGGCTTAGATAAGCGCGCATGTCGATCACAAGCCAATAAACCGACCCCTCGAACCTGGGGCCAAGTGTACCTTCACTTACATTACTTTACATTGACGTCGACCGATACAGCCACTCCTTTATACATAAGTCGAAAAGTTGCAACCGAAGCTCTACAATCAAAAGCGAGATAACCACATCGCCCAACATGGCAGTCCGCAACAAATATTCCGTCCTGCTCCCCACCTACAATGAACGCCGCAACCTCCCCATCATTGTTTGGCTCCTCGAGCAGACCTTCAAAGCAGAGTACGTCCAAACACCCTAGCCAATTGCCTACAATTAGACTCTCCGCTAAACAAACCCCACAGAAACCTCGACTGGGAAGTAATCATAGTCGACGACGGCTCCCCCGACGGTACCCAAGACATCGCCAAACAGCTCATTGCAGCCATGGGCCCCATGCACATCAAACTGCACCCGCGCGCCGGCAAACTGGGCCTGGGAACGGCCTACGTGCACGGCCTGCAGCACGCAACCGGCAACTACGTGATCATCATGGACGCCGACTTCAGCCACCACCCCAAGTTCCTACCGGAAATGATCGCGCTGCAAAAGCAAGGCAACTACGACATCGTGACCGGCACACGCTACGCCGGCGACGGCGGCGTTTTCGGCTGGGACCTCAAGCGCAAGCTCGTCTCGCGCGGCGCCAACTTGTTCGCGGATACGGTGTTGCGCCCTGGGGTTTCGGATCTGACTGGTTCGTTCAGGTTGTATAAGAAGGAGGTGTTGCAGGAGGTCATCAATCGCACAGAGAGCAAGGGGTATACGTTCCAGATGGAGATGATGGTGCGGGCCAAGGGGATGGGATTCAGCGTGGCCGAGGTGCCGATTTCGTTTGTCGATCGCTTGTACGGCGAGAGCAAACTGGGTGGCGATGAGATTGTGGAGTATGCTAAGGGTGTCATGAGTTTGTGGGCAAAGGTTTGAGGAGAATTTCGCCTTGTTCAGAGCCAGGATTGAGCTGGGAAAGCTGGAAGTAAGGCGTACGAGGCGACGTGGCGTTCATAATCGGGATTTTCGTTGCTTGTCTAGGGTTTGTATGGGTATGGGTAAGCAGATACCATTCTACTTTGTTACAGAATCTAGTTCATCAAATCGGTGGAATTGGCGGAGAATGTTGTTCGACTCTAGAGATTAGTTTTGGCTGTTCGGTCACAATGGTCATCTGTCGAGGCCTCATCCAAAGATGCATTTTCTACCATGTCTTTGTGCTTCGCAAGAAAGATTGTTAGAGATGCCTTGCCAACGTGCTTCGTTTGGTGATAGAGATCGACAATGCAAACATAAGCGCAATGTAAGGCGAAAAGCCATTTGGCAAACTTTTGGTTATATCGGGATCTATATACAGAAGGTAGTCCGTCCCTGTTTTAGGGTCCTTCAGAATCAAACCTCGCCGGCCAGTCTACACCCATTCCGTACCAAGCAGCCATGAATCCAATATATCCAGCGCCTGCTGAGCACCTCCAGCAGAACTTTTGGAACCAAGACCAGGGCGCGGGCCCGTGGGCGGACGTAGGCCCACGTCGAAGCTTCCCTGCGGAGCAACCTTACATCCAGTATCACCAAGGTTTCGGATGGCACCAAGGTGGCCGCAAGCTCCGCCACTTCAAGCCAAAGTACTACTGGTCACGTCCGCACGACGGCAAGCGCTCGGGCACTCTGGGTCGACTCAAAGACGTGCTGACCAACGAGGGCCCGGATGTCTTCATCACCATCAACGGCGACAAGCGCACTCTCATGCGTGACCGTCCGCAAAAGTGGCAGTGGTCTCGCTGGGGGCTCACGCCACAGCAATTCAACGACAAGCAGTATTACGACCCAGACGCGATCGAGGCAGAGTTCATGAATCCGTTTGAAACCTTTTGGACCAACAACAGCTCCCGTGCAGGCGCTCACTACAACTTCAAGAACAGAAAGTATGAGACACACCAGCATGGATGGTCGGGCTCGCTGTATGGGTACGGGCCTGGCAATCGGGTTTGGAGGGACGCGCAGTGGAGACCGGGTGCGAAGAGGTCGGACACCAACCCTTACAACTACCAGACTCCGGATACGACGTGGTGGAATAGAGTGCCGGACAGTGCTGGGGATTGGGCGGGTGGGAGGCCGCACCCTTGATGCCAGTGCAAGTGCAAAAATTGGCAGGCTCGCAGGGTGGTCGGTTTCGGTCGAGAGATGTGTCGGAGTCGTGAAGAGCGTATCGTGTTGCAGCAAAGTCAGGGTGTTGTCGCACGTTAGAGAACTTGAAAACCATGTCAAAACAAACATGAGCGTTTCTTGCATCAGCTCTCCGTTGCAGTCCGGTCAGCCCAGCCGAAAGCGGCGACTTCCTGTGCTTTGCTCATGTCTTGGTCTTTCTGCTCGCTTTCCTGGGCTTTGGTGAAAATTTGCTGCGTTTGCTCGGAGTTCCAGTCATTGCGGAAAGCTGTGAGCTGGCTGGTGGAGGTGACGGCTGTTTTCTTGACTTCGGCAAACATGTGCGCTTTGCTGCTTGAAGGCTTGATGAGAGGTGAGACCAGGTTTGGGATGGTGGAGCGCAAGGTGTCGAGCTACAAAAGAGTTAGTGGGTTGATCTTGGTGGTAGGGGTAGGAGTGAGGGTGGCGTACCTGAGTTTGGAGCTTCTCGAGGCGGGCGAGAGACTCTTCGAGAGACTGTGTTCTGTCGGCCATGATGATTTATTGAATTGTATTGATGTGTCGTCGGTATTGTCTGATGTTGTCACTGGAAGTATGTCACAGTATTGAACGTGTGCATGAGCATGAGTGGGCGGTATGGGGAAAGAAAGATGGAGTTCAAGTGCAACTGCAACTCATTGCTAGCGTGAACCTTCTTAGTCAGCCCCACTTTGGGTAAGGTATTGAATTCCAAACAACACACATCTTCCGCACACAGCATATCAAACCGACAACCAACCATCAAAGTCCCCCCCCCATCGTCATCATCATTTCATGACATACTTATCACATCGCCCGCCGACATTGACCCATCTTAAGCGGTGTGATACTGCAGGGAATGATCACAGGATGGTATAAGTGATGCGACACGGTACCTGCTCCGAGGCCCTGCATTCTGGCCTATAGTCCGAGGTATAAGATACGCTTTGTAGCATTTTCTCATGCGCCGGAGCAGAGAGCGATAATTCAGTGGAACCAGAAACATTACACCTGATTGATATGTAATTCTGGGGTAATTGGCTATTCGCCTGCCTATAAACACCTAATCAGGCCATAGCATATGCATCAAATTGCTAGTCCGGTGACCGAACCTGGGAGGCTGGCTTTCAAATGTTTGACGGCAGCGGTCGGGCTAGGTTTCCACCACGCTCTGGTGTCACGATAAAATTTGGGGAAGCGCTCGCGTGGTGAGAGAGATACACAGATTCATGTGACCTCAATCGACGAGGTACATACAGTACAGTATTCTATAGTAGGAGAACAGGACCCAGCCGCGTATTATTCATTTGCTAGCTCGGGCATTCGCGTGGCAGTCCGGGACACGCTATGCGGGCCATGTGGAGAAGACCAAGAACTGAAGAACTGGGAACTTTGCCCTGGTTTCATGTGTCTACCGTTGAGAGGGCTGCCAATCATTCGCTCTTGGGTCACACTCGGAATACACAGAAGTATACGGTTGTAGAAGAAGCTGGACAGAACTATTCGTCACCGCAGTCTGTGAGAATCATCAGACGCTCAGCTGTGCCGTCAGGTGTGATTTTACGGCTGAATAGCGCAAGAAGCGACAGTAACACTACAGCCAAGTCAAAGACCCGATTGGCTGTGTGAATGCAGAGGGACCTGCAGCTTCATGCAGCTCTCATGCGGGCCTTGAATCGACGGGCACGCCGCTTCGCTTTCGTAAAGACCACTAGATATTAGACGAACACCTATGCAATCCTGGTCTCTTGACTCCTGATTCCTGCCTTCTTCACCCTCTATGCTCTGCTCTCTTCATTCATCCATCCCGCCATAGCCGCGCACCGGGTCTGTCGTGCAACTACATCGAGTCCTCCTCTTGCGTTTAACTTCACTACCTTACCGTACCGTAGCACAGACGTCACTCAGCCTGCAACACCCAATTTGCTCTCACCCCTGTACCCGGCCAGCGCCAGTAACGCCCAAATGGCTACCGCGAAAGACTTCTCCAAGCGCAAGTCCTACCTCAGTCTCACGCCAGTCGACTTTTCCCTCACCGCAGGCACAAACATTCCCGCTCCGCCAGACACACCACCTGCCTCTCCACTCGCCTCGGCACGCCCTCCTACTGCAGGCGGCGGTCCCTTATCGTCGCATCCAACCTCGGCAGAAGACATCCACGACACCATCTACCCGCCCACGCCAGACCCGGAAACAGAGGGCCTAGCAAAGATGTCCACTTCCACCTCTTCCAATAACGACACAGATCGTGCCGACAGCTTCCGCACACCAACCTCGCCCTCAAGTCCCAGGCAAAAGCCCTCCAAGAGCGAGCAGCAAAAGCATGGCCAGTCCGTTCGTAAACTCTTCTCTCTGAACAACCTCCGCAACTCCTTCAGCAGCTCGCGCACCTCTCTGCAAACCCAGAATGCTGCGGTAGAGACTTCGCCTCGGCAACCTCAAGCCGACCCTTCCAGTCGTCCTGCTTCCCGTCAGACCATCACTCCACAAATGCGCCCGCGTGCCAAGTCGGGCAGTTGGTTCAGACGTAAGAGTGGCATGTTCTTGATGAAAGAAGAAGGATCGGATCTGGATGCCGTGGTCGAAGATAGGCCAGCGTCGAGAAAAAGCATGGAACAGACGAAGCAGACGAAAGAAGACCACAGCCCAGCACCTCTGCTGCCTGAAATCGGCAACCTGGGAAGCGGCACCACAACCGGCGGAGACCTTGGCTGGGACGAAGGCATGTTCAAGAGATGATGAACGAAGTACACGTACTCGACCGACTAGAAAGTCCGACGTGGATGGATATGTACAAACAAGTGAGACATGGCAAGCACAACGGCTGGCCGTTCGCCGATCTTTCTTCACGTCAACGCACACGAAACGGGCAGCGTCTTGCCACAAAACGAGATGACGGCACCTTCCTACTTTCGACGAGGAATGGGAATTCTCTTACAGCTCTGGGTTTTTCTCTCTCGTCTTTCGTTTGTTGCTTTTTTTCATTACCCGGCGTTCGAGCGTCCATACCCCTTCAGCGGCTACTTCTTTACGGCCGCTAGCAAAGAGCCTTGTGTCAGTATACAGTGTACTACAGGAAACATACCAAACTACCTACAAGCTTATGCTCGATTCTTTTTGCATCAGAATTCACATTTACATCGCGTCTCTTGACTACTACAGTATGTATTAGGATACCAACTCCGACGTCCCACCCATTTTCTACAGTATCTCGACATCGCCCTAACTCAAAACCCGCCCGGCTCCGTCACCACGATACTCGTTGGCTCCCGACCAGTCAAACTGTTCAAAGACTTCGGTCGCTTGAGCGCTATTCGTAGCAAATTCTCATTGAGGCGTTGATGGTCGTTTCTGGCCAGTTTCGCTGCTTTGCGAGCGAATCTGCGTGAGCGGCGAGCGGCGATTTGCTGTTGAAGCATACTGGTGAGACACATGTTGAGAAGATTTGGTTGGGTTACTTAGGGTTTTGGGGTTTAGATTGCGGATAATACGGGTGGACGGATGATGTTTGGATGTTTGGAGCTGGATGGTCCGTAGGTTAGGTGGTGGTTGGTGCGAGTGTGATTTTAGGAGTGGAAATGGGGGAATGTGAGAGAGGATTGACGGGCTGTAATGGTTTTCGTGCATGGGTGGCGACTGTGTGGTGAATGATTTGCGAAGAGACAGTGAATGGGTTATGAATAGGCGGCGAACGAATGGTGAAGGCAACGTTGAATGTGACCTCGTTGACCACTGGTTAGTTGGTTGATGCTGACTATTTCTTCCGTGATGTTCGCTTATCTGGAGGAATAAAAGCCTCACGTGGGCAAGAGGACTCTGGAGTGTGAAAAGAATCTCCATAAAATGGGTTTCGACAACAGTCCACAGCCAAAGTACTGTACTGGCCTACTAGTTCGATCATTCAAACTCGGAAACCTGCCTGCGAAGGGTTTGGGCAATTCTGTCTCAAGATGCCTCTGTTCCTTGGAAGTTCGGATGACATTCTACTCAAGTGCTGCATCAACCCTCGAGAAAACAGAACATTCAATGGAATTGGCGGCATGTGGTTGCCTGTGGTTGCCAGATCAGTGGATCACCTTATGAGTCGTACTCGCAAAATCCCGAGGCCGCTGGGAGGTATATCCCGACAAGGTCTCAAGTCAAATGAGCTGTAATGAGACTGATGAGACTCTCCATACCTCGAAATGTCGATGAATTCGAGATATCGAAAGCACAGACTGTGTACCGTGCGCATAGTCCCTGATTACGCGGTCCGTGCTTTTACTATACAGACATTCAGTAGCGACACATTCTGACTTTTGAGCCTATGGAAATACGAGGCAGTCGAATGTGTATTCAGACTCACGTAAAACTCGAAGCGCTACTTAGCTATCGCGGCCACGTATACTTTACTGTTTTCACTAGTCACTCTACTGTAGGGTACGTAGTAGGCGTCCGAATTAGCGATGGTAACTCGAATCGTAGTGGTCCCAGGCCTGAATGCCTCCGTGAGATTCAAGATGGCGGCTCGTCATCGCATAGTATGGTGATCTAGATAAAGTAAAACGATCACATATCTACAGTATTTCTGGCAGAGCGAAGTCGAACACTAACCTTTAGAGCTTCCGCCGGCCCGACGGGTATTTTCACACGTCATTGCTACCGCGCTGCGTGCGCTCTTCAACATTCGGAGCTCTCTTTCTTAAACCTTGAGCGAATCTTTCCTTACTTCAAGACCCCAACCACAGAACCATGATCACCTCACGACTGGCTTATCGCGCAGGCGCGACGGCCGTGCGGCAATCTCGCAATGTCTCGCCAATCACCATTGCAGCTCAGCAATCACGCTCAGTCTCCGTCTACGGCTATGAGCAAGCGAAATGCCTCACATTCCCCGACTACGGCGAGCCCAAAGATGTGCTCAAGCTTCATGGCCACTCAATCAGCCCGCCTCATCGCGACCTCGTCACCATGAGGTTTCTTGCATCCCCTATCAACCCGGCAGACATCAACCAGATCCAGGGCGTATACCCTTCGAAGCCGACTTTCACCACAAGTATGAGCAGCGCCGAACCTCTGGCAGTGGGTGGCAATGAAGGCGTCGCAGAAATTATGGCAGTTGGTGCGGGTGTCAAAGGCCTCCAGAAGGGCGACTGGGTCATTCAGAAGGCTCCTGGATTTGGGACATGGAGAACCCACGCTCAGACGACTGCAGACCCGCTGTTGAAGATTGAGGACAAGGAGGGTCTCACTCCCGAGCAGGTCGGCACAGTCAGTATCAATCCGTGCACAGCCTACCGCATGCTCAAAGATTTCGCATCGTTGCAGCCCGGTGACTGGTTCATGCAGAACGGTGCAAACTCCGGTGTTGGACGTGCAGCCATTCAATTGGGGAAGCTCTGGGGCTACAAGAGCATCAACATCGTGCGTAAGCGGGAGACTGGCTTCGAGGAGATGAAAAAGGAACTGGAATCTTTGGGCGCCGACATCGTTGTCACTGACGAGGAGATGGCTGATAGGTCAATGAGGGAGAAGATCATGGAGATCACAAATGGCGGTCGCGAACAAGTGAAGCTCGGTCTCAATTGCGTTGGTGGCAAGCTTGTGAACAACATGGCCAAGCAGCTCTCAGAGGGCGCACACATCGTCACCTACGGCGCCATGTCCAAACAGCCCGTGACGCTTCCCACACCGCTGCTGATTTTCAAAAATATCAGCTTTGACGGCTTTTGGGTTAGCAAGTGGAGCAAGAATAACCCCGAGGAGAAGAAAAAGTGCGTCGATGAAGTCCTTGACCTGACGAGACAGGGCAAGTTCCATGACACGCCGATGCAGCCCGTGCACTGGAACCTTGGAACTAAGCAACAGGAGCTCGTGGACGCCGTACAGGGCACACTGGAAGGCTACAGGAGCGGCAAAGGAATCTTCGTCTTCGGAGAAACGTAGGTGATCGCCGCTTGTGTATAATGGCGACTTGTACATCATGTATGAACAAACGGAGCGGACTTTCGATGAAATGGATAACATCTTTCAAAGTTCAAAGTCGCGGCGCAATTTATAAGACTAAATTTCGAGAAGAACGGCCGGTATTCCCCCTCGAAGTACGCAGACAGGACCCAATAGACGCGCGTCTTTGCCAGCAAGCTACATGCAGATAGCCAAGTGGTGAACTTGCGAGACAGGAGGCACATTCACATCAAAGGTAGCCCATGAGAACCCCATGCTGCACGTCGTATTTCGCTCATCACGCGCTAAACGACATACATGTACTGCAGGACCTGCACAAGCATCCCTGCTCTGCACAGCGCGTAAGTTCTTGGCAGCCAGCATCTTCATTGACCGGACCTGTAGAATCGGTTTCCAACGAACTGTGCCACCCGGCAGCGTTAGGGAACAATATTCTCTGAACAGATTCCCTCGATTCACCTTGATCTAGAATTGGCTATCTGGCGCACGGCGTGTCTGGGGATCTTCCCCCCGGCCTTGGCTGCAGCATTAGCGAACAGGCCTGAAATCCTAACATCTTTGTCGTGTGGTAAGTTCGAGTTTCCCTTCTGACTTTTAATTTGGGGAACTTCAGCCAAAGTAGCGCTGACAGTGACATCTGCGCAGGCAACGTGGCAGGGCCAACGGGAACTGTCGTAACGTCGAGTTCAAAGCTTTTGCTGGTTTTATGCAGCTCGTGTTCGATACAGAGTGGCGAAGGCTGAAACACGGTACAACTTTGCGATCCGTGGAGATTTTTGGCTGGCCTTCATGTCATGGTCACTGTGCAAGGTCACTAGGAAGGGCTGAGCGTGGGCAGGCAAAGTGCAACGCCGCATACCAGCATGCTGCTGCCTATCACATCAGGTCCTTCATCAAATCCCACAACAGAATTGAGCGATGATCACCGCTCGTAGCAGCTCATGTTTACAACTGCGCGCTTCTCGCGGCTTGCTGCCCATAGAACTTGCCGCACGCATTGCAGAAAAGAGATTTTGGCAGCTCCCCTATTCCCGCCCAAGCTTCACCTGCTTTCTCCCACCACACTCTGTCTTAAATAACGAGGCATATTCTCACATTCAACATGCCTGCACCAACTGCAAAGCAACTGGAAGCTCGCTTGGGATTCAACTTTCAGCAAGGCATATCACGTGATCGTCGTGTTACGGAAACTCCTGAAACCTCTGAACTTCTACGACGCTTGGACGAAATCAACCATCGCTACCAATCTTATGGGATAAAAAAGATTCGCGCGTCGAAAGGTTTAAGGTGTCTAACACTCAAGATTCTAGAGGATTTCGGTCCCACCCTTTGGCCTGACTTGGATGAGACTGGCAAGCGAAACACTCCATGGCTACTCGACTCTCCTGACGACAGCAACTCAAACAAACAAGCCGCGACCACAGAGTATACAAGGCATCTGTTCTACTCAGATCCCGTTGATTGTGCAATGTAAGTTCTTTACAATGCAGTCAGCTCTTCCACCATACTAATTGCTTCCTAGCATAACAGCAAGGTTCCGCGAGTTCGTCGAACAAAAGGTCAAACGCTTCCACAACAACAACTTTAAAAACAGGAAAACCTCCCTCCCTCCTGATTACGAGCCACCCAGCTCTGATTGTCCTACAAGTTCGGAAGCGTCTGAAGCGAATGAAGACGCTGGGGACGAAGAGAAGGACACGCAATCCGACTACTGTCGATCGAAACCAAGCAAAGTCCAAAACTCCCACGGTACACTGCGGTCTGGACATCGCAACAAGAAGATGAACCCATATGCTGCCCCAACTGCGCCCATGATCCCGAAACCGTCTTCAATGGGGAACACGCCTTCGACGCTTAATCTCCCACTCAACGGTGAAACGCACTCAAAATATCAGAAGCAGTATGCGACTTCCCGTGTGGCTCGAAGTAGGAAGAGCAGGCCTGAACCTGTTTCTGCTTCGGCTCCCGGTATGTCGCCTGATGTCAATTTGAGCTCACCAGCTGGGAGACCTGCCGAGAACCCTACTCGGCCCTTTGACGAAAGTATCCGAGTGACTTTGAAGCGCGTACGGTCCGCCGACGCTGAAGTCGAAACGAGTCTGAAAAAGAGCAAGCACATAGAAGAGGTACTTTGTCCCAGGTCATGCCTCGTCGTCAAACTCAAGCTGACACGAGAGCAGATGTCCCAGATTGTCGATCACTGGAACTCAGGGCGAAAGTCCAAAACACCTGCCCCTTTGAATCCTTCAGAGTGGCCTACTGGTCGGCTTCAATCCTACAACAGTCCAGTTCAGCGCCACAGCCCGCCATCGACACAGGAGTTTCATCGGCCATCTCCTACCCTGCATTCTCAGGAGAGAGAAGATATGGTGACGCACTCGCCTCGAGGTAGTCGCAGTCATCTTCAGGACAATGACGACGCAGTCGATGCGTCAGCAATCAATGTGCCTGCAACCAACACCCTAGCACCCAATACACACAGTTCTGTTGTTGAAGCTCCGAATGGAGACGAAGCAGGCCGAGAAGAATACAGCGAATACCAGTCCAGTTTGCAAGAACTTGAGAACCATAATGCAGCTGCAAAGGCCTCTGGCTGGTCAAGTGTTCCTAGCGGCCCAAGTGATAGCACCGCGCATTGCGACCTACCAGCGGCGCAAGGCTCAGACGAATCGGGGACTCCACTCACTCTCGCTGCACAACAGGCCGCCTCGAAAGCTTCCGACGCTTTGGAGTACATTCAGACTGCTGGCATCGGCCAAGGCGCACCAGGAACAGAACGCAATTTGGTGCAGTCGACGGATTCATCGAGAGATTCAAACCACAGAGCCGGCCAAACAGCCGTCGCAGACGTTAATTCACGGATGCATGCGACACCTGCTCCAACAATTGGCTCAACCGCTACGCCCACTACTGCACAGGCTGCTGCTCCAGGTGCCGCTCGCCCAACCACCCTATCTAATGTACCATTCACGCTACCATCATCCGCACCACTGGCCGCAACAACCAGTGCTCCACCCAGTGGCCCATCCAGCGCTTCAGTCACTGCTTCAAATGCTGAACCGATCCACTCCCCAACCACTGCTCCACTCGCTGGACCTACCTCTGCAATTGCACCTAATGCGCCAATATTTGCACTGAATGAGGCAGGCACCCCAACTGACTCTTCGACCCACTCGACCAAAAGCCAATGTGGAAGCAAGGAAGTAGATCAGCTGTTAAAGCACATCACCATACGGTTATACGTCAAGCACGAACACAACCAAAAAGTGGAGCCAGTTCGTGCTTTCAGCCTCGAGGAACTTAAAATAGCAACATCCCGCCAGCTCTTTGAACATCTAGAGGAAGAGGTAAAGGAACACTTGTATGAAGACGAGCAGTCTGTACGAGCCGACGTGAACTGGTTTTCCAATCTGCCGACTGCAAAGCTGATGATTGGTTTTGTCATGACGCGGAAACATGTGAAGTTCGGTAGGAGAGACCGAAGTTGGGATCAGTTGCTCGGAGACCTACAAGATCATTACAACGAGTCTGGAAAGTTAGAGGCAATGACACTGGAAGCGACTGTGTTGGCGAAAAAGGGTTGCGACGATAATTTGAAAGCATGAGTGCTGCGATACCATCGAAGACGACTATTTCGGCTGTTATGTACTACTATATCTAATCATGATTGAATCAAAATCAACCACATGTCATTGGGAAGCAATAGCGTCGATTGGCGATCGATGTATCGAAAATTGGATATCTAAGAATCTTAGTCATAGGGCAAATGAACGGGCACTCGACGATTTGACGAGTGGCCGGGACTTTGACAACCTGGGACCTTGGACTCGCCTGTTTGTAGATGTACAACACAGGCCTGCTCACACGGCAGCTACCACGCTGCAGACATCCTCTTAGTCCTTCGGTTAAGTATGTAGCACTTTCTATTGTGTATCCTTACTGACGGTGGCCTGCGGCGAGTGGACTGCCAGAATCAAGGATACTACCATCGGTGACGGTACTAAGCCGATTTTCCTGTCGCTGACTTGTAGTCTTGGAGCAATTACGCCACAATTGTCTGTGCAACCTGTCTTTTACTTCTATTGGTACACAGTAGCTCGAACGACTGTAGTGTTTATGTGTATCTCCATCTGTGACTCGAAGACCGAAGCGTAGTGATACTACTGAATCGCGGAAAATTCTTGAGAGCATCAGAATCATTCCCACATCAAGCAAGCGTTGCGCTACATCTTCTGTATAGACTGTTTTGATGCTACGACCTTTTTGCTCGATGGTAATGGTGTCGTCGTCGCGTCGTCGTGTCACTTCACTTTAGTCGGGAGGCATCCGTAACCAGGCGTGGTCCCCAACCTGCGACGATGCACAGAGGCGTGTAGGCGTTCACAGCAATGAAGGCTAATGGCAAAAGCATGATGAGTACCTGATGTGATTGTGCGCGTATCGTGGTTGAATCGACAGGAAGTGTCACCAAGATACCGATTTCCCGGGCCTTCAGGGTCCCGTCGGGCTCATCCCTGCAGCGACGTCATGTCGACTCTCTCACCTACACGATTCATCGCACACTCCATCAACATTGATGTAAACAAGACAATGTCCACCTAGCAACGACGACAAGAGGAGCATGGCCTCCAGATACCGCTATGACGATGGGTATGAGACGCAGCGACCGACCCTCCTAGGCCTGCTCAAAGTACTTCGTTCCCATCATCGCCCACAAAACGCCGAACTTACTCT